>Ga0256405_10000132_pt1 | contig 236040 bp, 194 predicted proteins | sample RumenRJG_02DNA_FD_189096 | JGI IMG/M metagenome (GOLD analysis project Ga0256405, IMG submission 189096) | Bovine rumen microbial communities from Lethbridge, Alberta, Canada - RJG_02 | ecosystem: Host-associated > Mammals > Digestive system > Stomach > Rumen | place: Canada: Alberta...
CTGTCCGCAGATGGCAATATACTATCACAGGTTGGTCGAGGCAGGAAAGAAGAAACCTGTTGCTGTCAATAATGTAAAGAACAAATTATTGCATGTCGTTACAGCCATGGTGAGAAAAGGGGAAAAATACAATCCGGATTACGATTATCATACAGCTATCGAGGCTGCGTGAGGACAAAGTGTTAAATATATAGTTAAAAAGAGAATTTTATTTGGAATTTAACATAGAATGCGGCTTTGAAGCGGAATTATAGCGAAGGAGAAGCGTAGGTGAAGGGAATGAAGGAAAAGTGAAAATACGAGTTCAGAAAAACTTTTTCACGCAAACCCTACACCCCTACACCAGCATCCATTATATTCTCCTAAGCATCAATAGCTTGCAGCGTTTTCAAATATACGCGAACCCTACACCAACCCTACATCAACCCTACACCCTTTCTGCATTTGAAATGCAGAAAATTAATAATGACTTGCTTTAGCTTGATGAGCTTCAGCGAATAATAATGAGTAATTTGAATAGTATTATAAGTGTTCAAATCAAACCTAATTATACATTATTAATTATCAGATTTGTCGAAGACCCACTGACCATAGGGAAGTAATTAACCTGAATTTCTAAAATTCAGGTTCGGGTGTAGGGTTGATGTAGGGTTGGTGTAGGGTTTGCACACATTTAAAATCTTCGTAACACGCTAACATATTGCACGTTATATAAGGTGCTGGTGTAGGGGTGTAGGGTTTGCGTGAAAAAGTTTTTCTGAGGGAAATATCATGACTTCAAATTCGAGGCTCCTGACAGTAAAATGTTCATGAAAGACATTGACTATTCTTATTTCTACGAACAGGAAGACTGACTATCAGGCGAATGAAAATAGCTTTTTGTTTTGAGAAGATAAAAAACTGTTTTTTTTACGGAACGAGCAAGAAAATGACGTCTATTCAACAATAATTTCAGGTCGGATTGGCGTTAAATTGTTTTTATGCAACCATATAACACAGAAAATACCATACATATGGTATATAAATGCCGAATATTAGGGATTTCGTGAGTGGGAAAAACATAGTACCTTTGCACTCAGAAATCAAAAGAAAGGCCTCTCCCCCCGCCCTCCCCCGTAGGGAGGGAGCCGGAAGGCGACAAGATTAAGTTGAAAATCAAAAGTCGCAAGCCTTTATCATTAATAATAAAAGAAGTTATGAACAAAACAAAACGAATGCGAATGTATGAATATTGTTGTTGCCGAGATATGATGATGGCAACTATGTAAGAGACTGTTGGAATAACGGTACTCAGGTATAACATATAATATAATTCAACTCTCGCATAGCTCAAGTTGAAGGTTATTTAGGTTTAAGGTTCTTAGTCCTTTTCTTTAGGTTTTAAGGTTTGCAGGTTTTAGGGTTTTTAGGTCGGGACGCTCATTTGCGAAGCAGACCTCTACCTCTCCTAACCTTCTAACCTCCTAACCGGTAAAGACCTTATAACCATACGACCTCACAACCAATGAAGTTGAGCTTGCGAAACGTCAAAAACAAAAACACAAGAACAGATATGAAGAAGATTATTTTTACATTAGCAATATTTCTAGGTTTTGGTCTTAACAGTACATTGGCAAATGGTAATGGTGCCAACAACAATAGTGAAAACAATGTACGTACAATAAAGAGCCCTCGTTTTGCACGTCCTCTGATTGAAAAGTGGATTGAGGAATATGCCAAGGCTGAGTCTGGTGTGGCATTCCAGATTGCCAAGGGTAAGGGGGACGCAGACCTCACAGTTTCTGTCGTTGATCAGCAGGACAAGAGCACAGACCTCATCAAGCAGCGCATATATATAGGTGAGACAGCCGTACTGCCTATTACAGCTCGTAGTTCAGAAGCAGCCAAATTGCTCGAAGGTAAGCACCTGAACGCAAAGAAACTCAAGCAGCTTTTCTTCCTCAATGATGAATTTGAAGAGGAGGTGAAGAAAAACAAGACTTTTGAGGCAATCACCATTTATAGCGGTAGCAATGCTGCATCTGTTGCCACATCATTTGCCCATAACTTTGGGGCGGAGAGCAGCAGTTTCCGTGGCAAGCGTATTGCTGGTGATGACCTTTTCCTGAATACTGCTATTACAAAGGATCCACTCGGCGTAACGTTTAATACTCTTTCCAACATCTTTGATTTGAAGAGCCGCCACCTGAAGAATGACCTCTCACTCATAGGTCTTGACTTGAAGAAGGATGTTGCCAACAGCTTTAGCGATAACGGTACGCTCGATGAAGTACTCAATATTCTTGAAAGCGGTAAGCCTGATGAGGTGGCTGTTGAGAAGGTTGCTATCACATTCAACAGCACAGACGAGGCTGTGAACCGTTTTCTCCAGTGGGTACTTGAGAATGGCACTAAGTACAATCATCAGTATGGTCTCTTGAATCTCGACAAGAAAGAGGCAAGCGCACAGATTAATAAAGTGCAGAATACGCTGACAGCGCAGAAGTAAAGAGGGCCTCCCCAGAAGCCTCTCTACTTTCCCCTCGGGGAGAGCTCTTAGATAGTATTCTTTATATGAAAACTCCCTTTTGGGGGCTGGGGAGTTTTTATAATCAGCATTTAGAAAGTATATGGTAAGAAGATTGATAATTGCAACTATCGTTGCGATCAGCCCTCTCTATGCTCTTGCGCAAGGGCTGATAACAGGAAGTATAAAGGATGCACGCAACGGCGATGCGCTGATTGGTGCAACAGTAATAGTGAAAAGTGAAAAAGGCAAGGGAGCCGTAACGGATGTGGACGGTAAGTTCCAACTCCAGACAAAAAAGGAGGCTCCGCTTACGTTGAGAGTGGAGTATGTAGGCTATCGTCCGTTGGACGTGGATGTCTATGACTTCGAGGAGCCTGTTGAAATCACTTTGATAGACAACAGCAGCCGACTTGACGAACTTGTGGTAGTGGGCTATGGCACACAGAAGCGTAACCAACTCACAGGTAGTGTGACAACCATCAAGGCAGACATCTTTGAGAAAGCCCCAGTACCTACTCTCGACGGAGCACTTGGCGGACAGGTGGCAGGTTTGGCCGTTACCGCAAGTAGCGGACAGCCTGGTGCCGACAGTCACATCCGCATTCGTGGCGGTAACTCCGTGAATGCCTCTAACGAACCGCTCTATGTGGTTGACGGTTTCATCTACTTCAAGGATGCAGCTAACAACAGCACAGGTATTGGTGCTATTGACGGAAGTCTTAACCCTCTGGCAACAATCAACCCTAACGACATCGAGTCTATTGAGGTTCTGAAAGATGTATCTGCAACGGCAATCTACGGCTCTCGTGGTGCTAACGGTGTGATTCTCATCACTACAAAGAAAGGTAAGATAGGTGAAGGCCAGGCACACGTGAACTATAACTACACATTGGGTGTAAGTAGCGTAGCAAAGAAACTGAATCTGCTTACCGCATCAGAATGGGCACAGTATCAGAAAGACTATTTCAGCAACAAGGGCGGATATACAGATGCCGAGATTGCAGCACTTGGCAAGGGTACTGACTGGCAGGATGAAGTATTGCGCAACGCAACTCAACAGACACACGAACTGAGCATCAATGGTGGTACGGAGAAGAACCGCTATGCCTTCTCTGCCAACTATACAGATCAGGAAGGTATCATCCTTAACTCTGGTTTCGAGCGTTATAACTTCCACGTAAATACAGAGTGGGAACTGCAAAAGGATCTGCATTTCGGAGTAAATGTTACTTTCGGACGCTCAAAGCAGAGCGGTCTCACCACCGCAGAGTCTAAGGTATTCAACTCATCACCTTTCTCTGCCGGAATAACAAACAGCTTTGTGTATGCCCTGCTCATGCCACCTGTGGTTAGCGTATATAATCAGGACGGCTCGTATAACTTCGGCAACCCTTACGAATATGCCTACTTCGCTATCGGCGACCACGCTGCCAACCCTGTATATGACCTCAAGGAAAGCGTGGCAGACAATATAAACAACTATCTGTTGAGCAACGTATGGGCTACATATAAGATTGGTCATCTCACGTTGAAGGCATCAGTAGGTCTGAATAGCGAGAAACTTACGCAGGAATATTTCTCTGGAGCATATACCTCATTAGGACTCGCCACACAGGGTATTGGAGGTACAGGAAATCGTCAGACAGACGTTTGGCAGCAGGAATATACAGCCACCTACGACCGCGACTTCGGTCAGCATCACATAGAGGCTCTGGGCGGCTTTACACGTCAGACACAGACTTCTACACATGGCGCAATACGCACCAACCATTACACTAATGAGAGTCTGAAGCAGTATAATCTGGGTGACGGTTCTGAGATCTACACTCCGCAGACAGGCATCAGCGAGGCAAAGCTCAACAGTATCATCGCCCGTGTGAACTACACGCTGCTCGACCGCTATAACGCTACTGCAACCTTCCGCGCTGATAACAGCAGCCGATTCTCAGCCGGTCACCGATGGGGGTACTTCCCTTCACTCGGTATCTCATGGAACGTGGATAAGGAGAATTTCCTGCGTGGCATCCGCACTATCGACTATTTGAAGGTGCGCGTCTCTGGTGGTCTCGTGGGTAATCAGGAGATAAGCGACTACGCTTTTACCACAAGTTACTCAACAGGCTCTTACGGCGGAAGCAGCAGCTACTCTAAGCAGAACACCGCCAATGATAAGCTGAAATGGGAGAGCACCGCAAGCTATAACTTCGGTATCGACCTCGGACTGTGGCGTGACCGCGTGAACATCGTCTTCGATGCTTACTACAAGAAGACAAGTGACCTGCTTCTCGTAGTGCCTATGGGCTTCTCTTCAGGTGTAACAAGTCAGTTGCAGAATGTAGGTAACGTGGTGAACAAGGGTGTGGAACTTGCAGTAAGTGGAACAATCCTACAGCGCAAGAACTTGAGTTGGAATATATCTGCCAACATTGCCTATAATAGCAACAGGATCACCGATATGGGTAGCACAAACAACGTTATCCAAGGCTCTGACAACCAACAGATTCTTCGTCGTGGCGAGGCTCTCGGTTCGTTCTACGGTCTTCGTTTCATCGGTATCGTGCAGAATGGCGAGGATGTCAGTACACTACCAACCGTCAACGGACAGACACCAGAGCCTGGCGATTTGAAATATGAGGACACCGACCACAACGGACGCATAGACGGTAACGACCGTCAGATTCTTGGCAGCATACAGCCAGATATCGTATATGGCTTCTCTACACAGGTCTCTTGGCACGATTTCGACTTCTCTGCATCCTTTGCTGGAAGCCAGGGCAACGAGGTCTATAATGCACTCGGTCGCCGTTTGGAACTGACCAACGACTCGTACAACGTGCTCAGCACCGTACGCGATTCATGGACTCCAGAACGTGGAGGCAACACCCTGCCTTTGGCAAGCAAAGCCCGCCCGATTGGCTATATTGACAGTCGCTATGTTCAGAGTGCCAGCTATCTGAAGCTTCGCAATCTCACTATCGGCTATCGTCTGCCAGAGTTGAAGAATGTTCCGGTTAGGATTCGCGTATATGCCACAGCGGCCAACCTCTTCACCATCACCCCATACAAGGGTTACGACCCAGAGGTGGCAAGCGGAACAGATAGCGGTGCATATCCATCATCACGCAGCTTCGTGTTCGGAGTTAATTTAACGTTGTAACTTTTTAAAGGAGTAATAAGGAGTACAAGGAGTTAAAGGAGTACAAGACGAATGTCTTATGTACGGAATAAAGGTTGGTAGAGTAAGGAATAAGGTTTGATAGTAACAAACTCTCATCCTTCATCACTTCAATCTTCAACGATAAAAACTATCGTCTTGTACTACTTAAGCGACGAAGGAGCGTAACTCCTTGTACTACTTAAACTCCTAAAAAATAGATAAACAGAAATCATTAATCATAAATCATTAATAAGGTAAAAAGGAGAATTCAGTATGAAAAAGACAAAGATTCTACTCAGTGCTGCATTGGCAGCAACACTTTCATTGGGCTTCGTATCATGCTCAAGTGATAACGACGAGCCAAGTCAGGTGACTAACGAGACAGTAGGAACCGATGATGAAACCGTACTTTCACTCGTAAACGGAGTATATAGCCACTGGCAGCCACTCTCATCATCTTTCTCATTCATTATCGAGCTTAACTCAAACAAGCTCATCTCATTCGAGGGTGAAGAGAGCGAGGCTGGTCCTGTAAACAGCCGTTTTGAACAGGAGCCAACCACATGGTATCAGGTAAAGATTTTCAACCACCTGTTCCTCGGTATCGCTCAGGACAACGAGGCTATTGCAACAATCGAGCAGTCTAAGAAAGCTGGCAAGTTGAGTGAGGCTGGCTATAACGCTGCTGTTGGTAAGGCTAAGTTCCTCCGTGCATTGGCTTACCTGAAGCTCGCACAGTTGTGGGGTGAGGTTCCTGTATTCACCGAGCAGGGTGGTTCTACTACTGAGCGCAAGGACCTTAATACAGTATTCAACCAGATTGTAAGTGACTTCACAGATGCAGAGAAGCTTCTGAAGGATTACGACGGCGATCCACGCATCCCTTCAAAGCAGGCTGCACAGGCTCTTCTTGCACGTACATACCTCGTATGGGGCGACAATCCACTTTCTGCTAAGGAGGTTGAGGCTATCGCAAACGGTCAGAAGGACCCAGAGTTCACCAAGACTGACAGCCGTCTGGAGAAGGCTGTAGAGTATGCCGACAAGGTTATCAAGAGCGGTCTGCTGAAGCTCGATCCTGATTTCAGCAAGCTCTATGGTCGTGATTACGAGAGCAATAAGCGCGGTACTAACGAGCATCTGTTCACTATCGCTCACGACGGTGATAAGATTGACGCACAGGGCAACCACCAGACACACTGCTCATGGACATTCCCATTCCAGAATGGTGAGAACGGTAAGGGCTACACTCAGAACCACACCGAGGTTGCTGACGATAACCTCTACGATGACTGGAAGAAGGAGTATCCTAACGACAAGCGTCTGGCAGAGACTTACTTCACCGAGATCAAGAACCCAGAAGATGGTAAGGTTTACCACTACTACTCACCTGTATATACTCCAATCAATGGTAAGGGCGTGGATCAGAGCTATGATAACGCTGAGAACCTTGAGATTACAAAGAACTCCGTTGACCGTATCGAGATTCGTTACGCAGAGGTACTTCTCACCAAGGCAGAGGCACTCGTACAGCTCGGTCGTAACTCTGAGGCTGCAGAGCCATTCAACCAGCTTCGTAAGCGTGCCGGCATTGAGAGCGTAGATGCACCAACATTCGACCAGATTAAGCGTGAGTGGGACTACGAGTTCACATACGAGCAGTTCTCTGTACTCAACAGCTACCGTTGGAAGGATCTCATCTCTTCTGTTAAGAAGGTATCTAACTACAAGCACTTCGCTAACGACTGGAAGACCTCTCTCGGCAACAAGTACAACGCTGATCAGGAGGCATACTTCACCAAGGTACACAACCACCTCCGTGCGAAGTACAACAATGTTCGCGGTCGTCACTATCGTCAGCCTATTCCAACAGGTCTCCAAGGCGAGGATCTCGGCATCGCTCAGAACCCAGGATATTAATCTGACTCAACTTTTCGCATAGCTCAAATTGCAGGTTTTAAGGTTTTCAGGTTCTTAGGTCGGAATGTCTATTAGCGATGCTGACCTCTAACCTCAAACCTTATAACCCATGAAGTTAAGCTTGCGACACTTCTGTTAATATGAACAACAATAACACAACAGAGGTAGGACTATCGCCCTTGGCGGCAGTCCTGCCTTTTGCTTTATTCGTAGGGGCTACCATCATCCTGTCGTTTTTCAATTCTATCAATGTCAATCTGTTGGTGGTAATCGGAATTGTGGCAATCATGATAGGAGGCATAATCACTAAGAACAGCAAGGGATATTGGGCAACCATCTTCGAATATTTCGGAAGTAAGACAGCTATGACTGCCACTCTGCTATGGCTGATAGTGGGTGTATATGGTAATATTCTGAAAGAAGGACACATTGTAGAGGGCTTGGTATGGGCTTCGACCCGATTAGAGACGCTGAACGAAACGTTCACCGTCGTCACGTTCCTGTTCTCTGGTCTGTTTGCTATTTCTACAGGTTCAGGCTTTGGCACCATAAGTGCTATGAGCCTCACGCTTTTCCCCGCAGGTATTGCAGTCGGGGCAGATCCTGCACTTCTTGGCGGCGCTATTCTCTCAGGTGCCGCCTTGGGTGACAGCATTGCTCCTGTCTCTGATACTGCCGTAATAGCTGCCACCACACAGGAGTTTGAAGACGGAGGGCGAACGGCAGATATAGGCGGAACAATCCGTCATCGTCTGCCTATCGTACTAACGGCAAGTCTCCTGACCTGCATCTTCTTTTTTGTAGCAGGCAGACTTTTGCCACAATCACCAGCAAGTTTACCTTCCACCATCTCTGATAATTGGTTTGGCCTCACTATGATCCTACCTACGTTGGTGGTTATCGCGCTATCATTTCTCCATGTGAATATCTTCGTGTCACTCTTCTCTGGCATCGTGCTTGCTGTGCTGATAGGTACAACAATGGGACTATTCGGATTGTCCGACCTCGTATGTCTGGAAGGAAACAATGTGAGTGGAGCTGTGGTAGATGGCATTGCAGGAATGGCGAATATCTGTATTCTGCTTATGGTGGTTGTTTCGCTCTCAGGACTTATCATCCGAAGTGGGTGTATGAATAGCATCCTTTCATTCATGAACCGCCACATCAGACATTCTACAATATTGGCAGAACTGAGTATTTTCTCTATGACAGCCGTATCAGGCATCCTCATAGCAGCGGTAAACACCATCGCCAATATCTGCATCGCCCCATTTGTCAATAGTATAGGCAAGCAGCATCAGATTCATCCTTATCGTCGCTCCACCATTCTTGCAACCGTTATCTGTACTTTCCCATTCGTTCTTCCTTACGGCGGATGTATGCTCTTATTGCTGAAAGGTATTGAAGCATCAGGAAGTAATGTCTCGCTGCAAGCCACAGACATGTTCCTTACACCTTTCTATCCTTGGCTATTACTGATATGCAGTTTCGCTGCATGTTTCATCAGAAACAGACATAACAATGAAACAACTGACAAAACTAATCCTTGACGATATGCGCCCAGCATTGGGCGTTACCGAACCTGCTGCTATTGCCTTTGCTGTTGCCACAGCCAAGAATCATGTTGCTGGCACATTGCAAGAGGCGCACGTGGTGTTGAATAGTGGTATGTACAAGAATGCGTTCACTTGTGGTATTCCTAATAGCAACGAGGTGGGCAATGCTCATGCTGCCGCCTTGGGATATGTGGCAGCTGATGCAAGCAAGGGCTTGGAATGTTTAGATAGTGTCACCAACAAGCATAACGTACTGGCAAAAAAGCTTCTGGTGGATGGGAAGATAACAGTTTCTATGGGAGAGATAAGTAGTAATATTTACATCCACGTTACCCTCGCAACCGACAATGGCACAGCCACCGTAACTATCAAAGATGCTCATACCAACATCACGGAGATAACGGAAAACGGGCATGTTGTCTTCTCTAAAAAACAAGAGGAGAAGAAAGAGGTGGAAGAGGGTACTCCACTCATTCACCGTTACACGCTTCGCCAGATTCTTAATTACGCAAAGACCGTCCCTTTGAATGAAATAGCATTCATCGGCAAGGCTTACGACCTTAATCTTTCTCTGTTTGACGAGGCTATTAAGAGTAGAAGAACTACTTTTGCACATTATTTGTATAATAAAAACGGAGGAAAAATTATTTCTTCCGACGAGCAGGCCTCAGCTTCATTACTCTGCAATGCAGCTATCGAGGCACGTGTGCTTGGACTTCCCCACCCAGCTATGAGTATCACGGGAAGTGGAGCGCATGGCATCATTGCCACCTTACCGCTCTACGCTACTTGCAAGGTGAAGGGACTTAGTGACGAGCAACTGTTTAGAGCCACCGCTCTCAGCTATCTTGTCTGTATGTACATCAAGGAATATTCAGGCAAATTATCTGCTTTCTGTGGATGTGCCATTGCTGCTGGTACTGGTATGGCGTGTGGACTTGCCTATCTGAAAGGCGGTACATTGAAAACCCTGACCTTGACCATTCAGAACATGGCTTCTAGCATAACAGGTATGATTTGCGACGGTGGCAATCATGGATGCACAATGAAGGGTATCGTGGCTGTAGATGCCGCTTATCAGTCTGTTGGATTAGCTCTCGACGACATTGCTATTGAGAATGTTCACGGCATCAACGGCAGAACACCAGAGGAGACCATGCGCAACATGGGGTTGATTGCCTCACCTGGTATGGTAAAGACAGAAGGAACCATTGTTGACATTATGAGAAACAAGAAACACCCCTAACTATTGGTATGAGAAATGCCAATAATGAGGGATTGTGGTAATGCGAAAATCATTGTAACTTTGCACTCAGAAACAGGAAAGGCCTCTCCCCCCGCCCTCCCCCGTAGGGAGGGAGCCGGAAGACGACAAGATTTAGTCAAAAGGCAAAAGTCGAAGGTCAAAAGTCTTTAGCCTTTAGTCATTAATTAAATAAAGGATTATGAAGAAATTAAAAGGATTGTTTTGGATGATGTTGGCTGCAACTATGCTGACAGCTTGCAGCAAAGACGATGATGATGTTTCGCCATTAACGGTAAGCTCCCTTGAGGGCGAATACGTAGGTTCAGCAACTGGTACAATGGTGTTTATTACTCAGACTGGCGAACAGCAGAGTCAGGATGTAACCCCACAAGGTACAGAAACAGCCGTTATCAAGGTAGATGAAGCTACTGGTACGGTAACTCTCACACAGCCAACGTTCTTTGTAGGCAAAGGTGCTTACCCAGGTGCTATTGTGCGCAATATCCCGGCTACATTAGGTGATAATGTGGTTACATTTGCCATAAAGGACTATGGAAGTATGAACGGAGTCTATACGGTTGCAGGTGACCTCAGCGGCGAGTACAAAGGCAATCGTCTGATTCTTGACTATACGTTCAAGCACGCAGGTCAGATGATTGGTACAATTCATTATGAGGGAGTAAAGAAATAAACTATACTTTCTAAATAATGCTGAGAGGTGGGCGTATCTTTTATGGTGCGTTCACCTCATTTCTATTAATACCCCTTACCTCCCATGTAAGTCCCATGTGACTCCCATCTACCTCCCATTCTAAGGAACGGACTTGCATCGGACTTAAAGCGAAGGAGAAGCGGAGGAAGAGCGAAGTCATAGCGGAGGCAAAGAAACCTCATTTCAGATAAACCGAATAAATCCGTTTCCCTTTCTTTTTTTTTGAAACATCATGTATATGATGTATCTGATTTTTATGTAATAGTCTTTATGCTTGACTATACTGCATTTTGCAATGTTGAGATTACAAGTGCGATTTTTGCGAAAGTTTTTTAAGGTAGGGGTTTCACCACCCCTATTTTTGCGCCCTAATATCCTGACAGTCAATAGATAATGATGGGTGAACCCCCCTCTGAGAGGGTTTCACCATTTTTATATAGGGGTTTCACCCATATTTTTGCAGACGTAACTTGTTGAAAATCAACAGCAAAACAGATATATCCCGACAATATACAGGGTGAAACCCTTTTGAGGGGGGGGTCACCCGATATAATTCATTGATAATCAATTCGTAAAGGCATAAAAATGCCAAAGGTGAAACCCCCTATCGCAAAAACTTTTGATTTTTTTCAAAGTGTAATCCCGACATTGCAAAATGCAGGGCATTACAATAATTGCAATTACAATAAAAATAGACACACATTCTTTGTATTTTAAATTGGTTAAAGACTTAATCTGTTTTTAGATGTCATCTAAATCATTTCTATGTTTATTATCAGTACCTTTATTTAGGATTTTTTCTGCAATATCTTCATAATATTCTATAATAACAGTATATACGCTTTTTCCCTCTAATTCTAAACGGATAGTTATATCAGAACATGCTGGCGTAAATCCCAACGTGTAATATTTATTACCATAATAATCTTTGTTTTCTTTTGAATATTTGTATTTTTCCTTATAGAAACGATAGATTTCATCCATAGCTTCTTTACCCTCAACAGGTGCATTTTCCACCATCCAACCTGAGTACAACAAAGAAGCATGACTTAACTTTTCCCTATAAAAAGTCATAAATACCGAAAAATCAAAACCTGCAATAGGCACATTAGTGATATGAATTTCTTTACAATTAAAAAGTGCTTCGTCATCTGCGTCGATTTCTTCGAACCTGTTTTTTAACACCTTTAGACAATATGCATATGTGTCTATGCCAAATCGACAGCCCAAAAGAGAAGCCTTATAATTAGTGTCGAATGAAATATTTGTATAGTCTTGAAGGGTAAGATAACCATTCCTTAATTTGTAATTCCCTAACTTATTAATTGCGGACATACCAAACAAAGCTGGCCCATTCACTCCTATAATACTTGTAGCTATAACATTATTAATGTGAATTCCACCAAGATCAATGTCTGGAATTTTATATGTATAAGCATCATGTGCAGTACCGTCAGCAACTCGTACTTTTGTAGCTCCCTCAACTATGATTTTCCCAGTTTTCTTTAAAATTAGAAACTCGTTATATGGCAGAACTATTGATGTCGCACCTGTATCAAAGACAAATCTGATCTGTCTGCTTTCAATTTTTGCTGTAATATAATTAGAATTCCCAACAACTTCCATCGGAATAGTTATTTGTGCCATTCCGCACAAACTAAATATGAGGCATATAAATATGGATATCTTTCTCATACTCTGTATTTTTTATGGAGTTAAACATTAAGTCTGTTTTCTTGTTGTAGAAACAAATGTAATTACGATTGCAAAAATACGCTTTTATTTTGAAACTCCCAAATTTTTCTCTGTGTTTTTGCTGATACATTGTCTAACATAACGTGAGTTAGTCCAACTCACGTTAATTAGTATTGCAAAAACAAAGAGAATGTGCCGATTTTTAAGTGAACCCTTGATTGTTTCCTAATGAAGTGTTTGCTATTGCATCTTCATGCCGATAATGTCTAAAAGATAGCATCAGGCTATCTCATTTCTGCTAAAATAACTTCTGGAGAAGTTCCCATTAGCATGATAGCAGAGAGTTTACCGCCAGTAGCATTAAGGGAGTGACCGCAATGGTAAAGACGGTCGTCAATAATCAGGAATCGGTCATGCGGTTCTGTTCGCCATTTGAAAACCTCTACAGGTTGTACTCCCGTTTGACGGTTATGTTCATCACGCAGACGGCTTATGCCTGCTCCCACGCCCTGAGTATATATTATGCCTTGTACCCCAGGCTTTCGCACATCAAACATATCAAAAGTCTTGGCATCTACATAGTGGTCAATGATTATTGCACGATTCTGAGCTGTTTTTATTAAATTTTCGATAGCCACACGTGCAGTAAAGAATTGTCCATTGAAAAATACCATCTCAGCAGGAGGTGTGCTTGTACGGATAAAAAAGTCAAGTTGCTGTTGCTGCTGTTCCTGACGATTTTTTATCCGTAGCATTTCGTCATGTTGTTGAAGAAGTTTCATGTCAATACGTTGCTCCATCTGCATAAGTTGCTGATTGATAGCATATCCACGAAGCAAGTATTCTTTCAATACCTTGTTTGCCCATTGTCTAAAACGAATGCCTTGCTGGCTATTAACACGAAATCCGACAGATATAATCATATCAAGATTATAATGGTCCGTATTTCTGCTAACCATCCTATTACCTTCCTTCCGAACTGTTCGGAATTTCCGAACGGTTGCCTCTTGTGACAATTCACCTTGCTGAAAAATGTTGGTTATATGTTCGCTAATGTTTGACTTACTTGAGCCAAAAAGTTCAACCATTTGTGCCTGTGTCAGCCAAACGGTCTCTTGCTCAAGCTTAACCTCCAGCGATATTGTCTCATCTGGCTGATAAAGCACAATCTGCGAATCTGTAGAAGAAACTACTTGTATATCGTTGTTCTTGTTTTTCATAAGGTGAGGATTTAGACGTTTGTTGTGTAAGTCGAGTGCAAAATTAGGCTCGCACGAAGAAAGAAGTGCATGTCAGCTTCTAAAGGCTGGGGCATGGTCTTGGATTCTTCGAGTGCAAATATACACAATTTCTATGATTCATCCAAAGAAATTTATGAATTAGGCATGAAAAAGCGTCAATTCAACAAAAAAATCAGGTCGAATTAGCGTTAAATTGTTTTTATGCAACCATTTTATGCGGGAAATACCATACATGTGGTACACAAATGCCGAATATTAGGGATTTTGGGAATGGGGAAAATATAGTACCTTTGCACTCAGAAATCAAAAGGACGGCCTCTCCCCCTGCCCTCCCCCGTAGGGAGGGAGCCAGAAGTCGAAAGGCCAATTAAGTAACAAGTAATAAAATAAAAGAAAATATCCAATCCCCCATTAGCCGAATCGGCTCCCTCCCTACGGGGGAGGGCGGGGGGAGAGGCCGAGGTTTAAATTAAAAATTAAAGCATTATGAAGAAAGTAAAAAGATTGTTTTTGGTTCTTGCCGCTGTTGCACTTACTGCCTGCAATAGCAATGATGACGGTGTAGAGGCAGGTATCGAGATTCCAGGAATCACTATTACCGATGATGTGGATTGCTGCTCGGCTGAGGAGGCTCTGCAGGTGTATAAGTTCCTTCAGACTGTGAAGATCGTGCCAGAACTGAGTACCGAGATTGACGGAAAGTATAACGTTTTTGCATATACGCGCAATGGCAGTTTCCATAACGGATACAACGAGATCTACTTTGTTGCAACCAAGAAGGCAACAGGCAACTATATCAAGAACTTTGAGTTGACCAACATCACTCCTATCATGCACATGGTGAAGATGGATAAGTATCACAGCACTCCTACTGGTCCGGCTGCAGAAAGTTTCGATAATGGTATTCTCGCTGTGAAGCGTTCATGGGTTTCTTTCCTGATGAATACCAGCGAGGCTGGCTCATGGACTCTCTCTTACGATGCCCTTGTACTTGGCAAGGAAGGCAAGGTGGAGAAGAAGGATATCGTGGTAAATGCTCTGCCTGACGGTCAGGCATGGCTGAAGTCTTTCAAGGTGGGCGATGACAATTATTTCCTCTCATTGGTGAACCCAAGCGATTGGAAGACTGGCACGAACACTATCAAGGCTTACATCTCAAAGAAGAGCGACCCTATCACCACTCCTTACGCTCTGGCTACAGAGACATTCACCGTGGAGATTGACCCTCGTATGCCTGACATGGGCAACCATACCTCACCTGACAATACTCCGCTTGTAAAGCAGCAGGATGGCAGTTATCAGGGTACTATCAACCTCACCATGACAGGTCTGTGGCGCATCCACCTTATTGTTAAGGATGCCAAGGGCAACGTAGTAGCTGGAGGCGAGGAGGAACTCAGCTCGCTGTATTGGGATGTGACATTGTAAAAGGGCCCCCTCCAACTCAGGCCCCCCCTCCAACTCCCCGAGGGGAGAGTCTTTTAGATACAATAATACTATCAAAAAACTTCCTCCAAGGGGAATAGCTCTTTTATATACAATAATACTATCTAAAACCCCTCCCCCTCGGGGGAGAAGGAGGGGGGCTTCCCTCCCTATGTGTTAGAAGGAGGGGGGCAGGTTTTGTTTTGTTCTCTATGTTTACACTTCTTTTGTTATCAACCATATTAAAGACAGACACGACCACCACCGAACCACAACGATTGGAAGAGGTGGTGGTTGTTGCTAACGGACAGGGCGGAAAGCGGTCGGCTAAGGGACAGGTGGCGTCTATTGACGAGCACCTGAAGGAGCTGAACCACGTAGAGCTTGTACGACGAGGATCGTATGCTTGGGAGCCCACAGTGAATAATATGCAGACGGAGCGCGTCTCTACCACTATCGATGGCATGAAGATATTCTATGCCTGCACGGATAAGATGGATCCTGTGACGAGTTATGTGGAGAGCAGTAACCTGCAAAGCATATTGCTTAACTCTGGATTGAACGGCAATCCGCAGGCAACGGGCAATATAGGCGGTGCGCTTGACTTGAAACTGCACAAAGCTGGATTCTCTGCCAAGTCATTCGGTGCAGGAGCTGATATCGGATACGAGAGCAACGGCAACTTGCAAGTTTATGGTGCAAGTGCGGCATATACTTCCAACTCATTCTACACCAACGGCGGCATCTTCTATCGCCATGCCGACAACTACAAGGAAGGTGGCGGTAGGGAGGTTGATTTCTCGCAGTTCCAAAAGGTGAATGCCTACGATAACTTCGGATTCCGACTCTCGCCACTTGATGCCATCGAGGGTACTTTCATTTTCGACCGCGCAACGGATGTGGGCTATCCTGCCCTCAACATGGACGTGGCAAAGGCGGAGGCTTTCATCACCTCATTGGCATACAATCGAAGGTGGGAAGAGCGATTGGTGCAGTCTTGGGAAACGAAGGCTTACTATAATCATATCACCCATATTATGGATGATACTACGCGCCCTGATGTGGAGATACACATGGATATGCCAGGCGAGAGCTGGACCACGGGATTGTATAGTCTGCTACGCGCTACGAAAGGCAGTCATAATGTGACGGCAAACTATGACCTGTATTACAACCGTCTGTTTGCCGACATGACGATGTACCCTGGCGGTGCTGCACCGATGTATATGGTGACGTGGCCTGATGTGGGTACGCTAAACACAGGTGTCGCACTCGCCGACAATATCCGATTGGGTAACGTTTCGTTACTCCATCTCTCCGGCAAGCTCTCGTGGCAGCATCAGCGTCTAAACAACGATGAGGGTTACAAGGCTCTGGGCGTGTTCTTCCCTGGCATGAAACGTGAGTTTCACCAGACAACAGGACGCATAGCCGCTAATTATCAATTATCACTTGAAAATTCCCAGTTCTCCATCGGAGCCGGTTGGGGAAGTAGGGCACCTACGGTTACTGAGGCATACGGCTATTATCTCAACAACACGTTTGACCAATATGACTATATCGGTAATCCGCGCCTGAAGAACGAGAGTGCCGTTGAGCTGAACGCCAACTATCAATTTTCAATTTCCAATTTTCAATTTTCAATAGATGGAAATGCGTTTTTCTTCTCCAACTACATCATCGGTCAGTTTGAGCCTCGTCTCAGCGTGATGACCGTTGGAGCAGAGGGTGTAAAGGTGTATGGCAATATTTCTCACGCAAGGATTATAAACACGTCGCTGACCTCGAAATGGGATGTCCTGCCTTGGCTTACATGGAACACACGATTAGGCTATAGCACAGGAACGGATGATGAGGATGATACACTACCTCTGATTTCACCATTCTCTTATACCACAAGTCTGAACCTGCATCACGGTCGTTTTCAGGGAAAGGCAGAGCTGCGAGGCAACGCACGTCAGACTGACTATGGCAAAAAATACGGTGAGACGCAGACCCCTGCATGGGCAATATTCAATCTCTCTGCCAATTACCAATTATCAGTTTCTGGTCATCAACTTGCTTTGCGTGCCGGAATAGAGAACTTGTTTGACAAGCGTTACACCACATACGCCGACTGGTGCGACATTCCGCAGAAAGGGCGCAATATTTATATTAATCTCTCGTTTGAATTGTAGAAAAGCCCCCTCCATCTCCCCGAGGGGAGAGCTTTTTAGATAGTTTTTCAAATCAAAAAATCCCCTATCCCCCCAGGGCGCTTCGTACTATATAATCTCTCCCCCTCGGGGAAGAATGGAGGGGGCTTTTATACTATAAAACATCCTTCCTTTTGGGAAGGCTTGGTTAGGCTTATGAAAAGAACATTAATCTGGATAGGAGCACTCATAGTGGGTGCATTATTAGGACTTCTGGGCATTGACTGGCTCAACACGGTAATGGACTTCATAGCAACGGTCTATACAAGGTTGTTTCAGCTATTGGCAGTACCTACTATCGTACTGGCAGTCATCACCACCTTCGCAACCTTCGGTTCTCAGGGCTCAGGCAGAATATTCGGCCGTACACTTACATATACCCTGCTTACCACCTTTGCCGCAGCAGCCGTGGGAGCAATACTGTTCGTGTTGATTGTCCCAGGAAACCTGCCATTAGAGGCTCTTGGCAATAGTACTGAGACGGTAGATGCTCCTCAGACATCATACATCGACCATATCATCAGTATCATACCAAACAACATCGTGCGACCAATCCTTGAAGGCAACGTACTCTCATTACTCCTATTGGCATTCGCTGTTGGCATCGGACTTTCCAAACTGCCAGAATCTGAGAATAAAGCCGTAGTGGTAAAGGGATTGTCTGGACTTCAGGAATTATTGTTCCTGCTCATCCGCGGACTGATATGGACTCTCCCTCTTGGCATCATAGCCTTCTCAGCACAACTCTCTGCTCAGATATCAGCAGGCGTGGTAGCTGACTCTATCGGAAAATACGTATTGGTAGTACTTGGAGGAAACGTGATACAGTTCTTTGTCGTCCTGCCTCTCTTCCTGTTATCAAGAGGCATGAATCCAATCCATGTGTTAGGTAAGATGATGCCGGCTGTACTCATGGCACTCTTCACCAAGAGCAGCGCAGCAACACTCCCTGTCACGATGGAAACTGCCGAGAACCGTCTGGGTGTGCGCAAGAACATCACCCGTTTCGTACTCCCTATCTGCACCACCATCAACATGAACGGATGTGCAGCCTTCATTCTCGTCACCTCCCTATTTGTGATGCAGAATGGCGGCACCCCAATCACGTTATCAACAATCCTGCTGTGGATAGTCATCTCCGTAGTCTCAGCCATAGGCAATGCCGGTGTCCCTATGGGCTGCTATTTCCTCACCCTGTCTCTGATGTCAGGTATTGGTGCCCCAGTAGCAATCCTCGGTATCATCCTGCCTATCTACACTATCATCGACATGATCGAGACTGCCGAAAACGTATGGTCAGACTCATGCGTGTCTGCTATGGTGAATAAGGACTTAGGAAGGTCTTTCTGAATGTACTCTCTTTGTTTCTATTGGCGCAGGATACGCCTATCGTAATGATGAGCGTTTCAAAGTGTTTAAGGAGGTAGGATTGAAAAGTATCTTTTGTGTATTTAATAATTGCAAAAACAAAGAGGATGTGCCAGCACATCCTCTTTGTTTTGTATTGTTTGTTGTTTAATTAATATCCGAATACCTCTTCGAGTGTGAGGCGACGGATAGGAGCTATCTGTTCCAATGCCTTGATGTCAAGTTCTTTCTCATCACCGAGGATGATGTAGCGGTAAGGCTTGTTAGCCATGTTCTGCTTCTCGAAATCTACGATGTCCTGCAAACGGAGAGAAGGGAGGGCATTGTAGGTCTTCTCGTTGAGGTCATAGTCAAGGCCGAGACGCTGTGCGTTGATATAGGCATTGAGCACGGAGAACTTGGTGGTGCGCTGACTGGCAATCTGCTTGATAACGGCATCCTTGGCAATCTGGAACGCAGCCTCGCTCTGAGGCATGTTGTTGAGAATCTCGTGGAACTGCTTAACACAATCCATCATCTTGTCGTTCTGCGTGATGATATGGGTGTAGAAATTCTCGGTCTCACCCTTTCGGTTTGGACGGTAGTAGTAGGCATAGGCATTATAGGCAAGTCCGCGAGCCTCACGGAGTTCCTGGAATACTATACCATTCATTCCACCACCGTAGTATTCGTTGAAAAGGGAGATTGTGCCCTGATTCTCAGGATTCCATGTGCGTCCCTCGTTATTGAACATTCGCATGTAGATGTTCTTTGCATCGTAAGGCGCAATCCATATCTCGTTGCTTGGTGTCTGCTGCATCTCGAATGGCTGTCCCTGTGGAGCTGGCAACAGTTTCTTGCCAGTCTTGTGGTACTTGCTCATTACATCAGAGAACTCTTTTTCGCTGAGTGGACCATAATACAATACGTTGTGCTCATAGCTTGAGATATTTTTAATAAGGTCGGTAAACATCTTTGGATCAGCTTCACGCAGTTGCTGTGCGGTCATATCGTCACGACGAACGTTGTGAGGACCATAGACAGCATAGTGATAGAGATAGTCGAAGCAGTTGTTCTGATCCTTCTTCGCATCCTCGCGGTTCTTCAGAATAAGGTCAACATACTGCTTGTATGACTCCTCGTCAGCTTTTGCATTGGTCAAGACATCTTCGAGAAGAGCGAGAGCCTGTGGCATATTCTCGCTAAGACCGCTGAGTGAGATATTGATGTTATCGCCGTTCACACCAACGTTCATGTTGCATGCAAGCTTGTAGAACTGCTGCTTAACCTCTGTAGCGGAGAGTTTGTCGGTGCCTAAGTAGTTGAGGTAGTCGGCAGCAATGTCGTAGCGGTTGTCATCCTCATGTCCGAATTCATAGCGGAAAGAGAGATTGAAGAGACCGTCGGCGGTGTTCTGCTTGTAGAGCAGAGGGAGTCCGTTCTTTGTCTTGCTTACGGTAAGGTCTTTCTTGAAATCGAGGAATACAGGCTGTATTGGATCAACCTTGGTATTCTGAATATCCTTTACGAACTGGCTAACCTGATCGCGGTTGGTAGGGATAGCCGTAATAGCAGGTTTGTCAATCTTCTTCTGGAGAGAATCCACGCCCTGTGTTTTGAACACGGTGATATAGCCGTCGGTGAAGAAACGGTTGGCGAAGGCAACAATCTGTTCCTTGGTAATTCTGCTCATTCGGTCGATTTCCTTCACTTCCTGTTCCCACTCCGTGCCATTGATGAAAGCGTTCATAAATCTTGACACGCGAAAACGGTTGTTGTCGAGAGAACGGAAGAAGTTGAGTTTCTTGTTATTGATGACCGATGATAGAAGGTCGTCGGAGAACTCTCCGCGCTTTAATTTGCCGATTTCATCGAGCAAAAGCTGTCGGACTTCCTTAAGATCCTGCCCCTGTTTCGGAACTCCTATAAAGAGGAATCCGGAGTAGTCTTGAAGTGATTCCAGTCCTGCCTGTGCCTCTTGCACTTTCATTGCCTGGTTCAGGTCGAGGTCGATGAGTCCGGCTTTGCCATTACTGAGGATATCGCCGATTACATAGAGCGTATCGCACTGAAGAGAAGAAGCCCTTTCTGCCGGCCATGCCATCAACAGCATCTCTGCCTGTTGGCCAACGACTGTAGTATCTACAGGAGCGGTAAGAGGGGCTGATTTTGGGAATACAGGCTGACGGATGTCATCGCCTTTTTTCCAACCACCGAAATATTGGTCGAGTAGTGCAATGGTCTTATCTGGGTCGAAATCACCTGCCATACAGATAGCCACATTGTTCGGAACATACCATTTCTTGAAATAGTTCTCGATATTGACAATGGAAGGATTCTTCAGGTGCTCCTGAGTACCGATAACGGTTTGTGTGCCGTAAGGGTGGTTAGGGAATGCCTTTGCCATGAGAGCGTCAAAGCACTTGTTCATGTCGTTTGACAATCCTATGTTGTATTCCTCATACACAGCCTCAAGCTCGGTATGAAAACCGCGTATTACCATGTTCTGGAAACGGTCGCTCTGGATCTTTGCCCAGTTCTCAATCTCGTTGCTTGGGATGTCCTCGGTATAGCAGGTCACATCGTAGCTTGTGAAAGCGTTAGTACCTTCAGCTCCGATAGTAGCCATGAGTTTGTCGTATTCGTTAGGAATGAAATACTTGGCTGCCAACTGCGAAACAGAGTCAATCCCGTGATATTTCTGCTTGCGGAGAGCAGGATCCTTAATCTGACGGTATTCCTCGTAACGCTTGGTGATGTCGTCGAGCAACGGCTTCTCTGCCTCTGGGTTGTTTGTGCCGAACTTCGTTGTTCCCTTGAACATAAGGTGCTCAAGGTAGTGGGCCAGACCTGTTGTTTCGGCAGGGTCGTTCTTTGAACCTGTACGCACAGCGATATATGTCTGGATGCGTGGCTTTTCTTTATTGACAGACAGATATACCTTTAGACCATTGTCGAAGGTGTAGATGCGAGTCTGCATAGCATCGCCAGCCACAGTTGTGTATTTGTAATCCTTGGCACTTGCGCTTACGCCGAGAGCCAAAAGTGATATTGCGAGAAAGTTTTTAATTTTCATTTTATTATTTGATCAATTTGTTGATAATCTGAATGTTCGCTTTTCTTAGCGATTCGCTTGCTGCAGCGAGGTTTTTAGAAAATTCCTCAAATGTCTCTGCACCAGAGTCACAGAGATCGGTAACGGACTTAACGAAAAGGATAGGCTTCTTGAACAGAGAACATACGAAAGCTATCGCAGCACCTTCCATATCCTTGAGCTGACCGCCGTTCTCGTGTATTATCTTCTCGTCGCAAGGCTGCATGTCAAGGCTTGAGCCAGTCGTGACCTTACCCATCTCAAATCCGAGTTGCTTGGCAAGAGCCTCTGAGCCTTCCCATACAGGGTAATTGCCGAGAGCCTGAGTTCCCCAGGCATCATCGCCAGGAACACGACGGTCGTGGAACATCACGCCATTGCCGATGAATACCTGTGCAATAGTTGCACCTTCGCTCTTGAAACCTCCGCAAGTGCCGCTGTTGATGATGATATCAGGATTGATCTTCTGGATTGCGGCAAGCGTAGCAACTGATGCGGCCTCGCATCCAACGAGGTCGGAGCCATGCTGCTGACCGTTCAGCACAATGTTGAGTTCTGAGCTTCCGTTGTCAATAGAAATGATACTTCTGTACAGTTTGCAAGGAAGTGGGGCAAAGAAGTCTTTTACCTCCTTTACACCGAAATGATCGATGAAAGGTTGGGCTTCGGCTTGCATCGCCACAATGTAACATATTTTCATTTTGTGATAAATTTTTGTTAAATCGGGTTTGCAAAGTTAATAATTAAGAAACAGAAAAACGAAGAAATGCACAACATTATTAAATAAAAATGGAAAAATAGGTAAAAAAGACGTTTTTTTTTACTAACTTTGTGCACGAATTTTTGAACGTGCGCCAGTCTTTTTGACTGACACGCATTTTTTTTCTTCGCATGAAGAAGGGCGTAGTATTGGAAATGATCTTTTGTGAGATAAAATTCAGTAAGTTTAATAGATAAGTAAAATGACACGTGTAATTAAATTGTCAAAAGGTCTTGACATTAATCTTGCAGGTAAGGCAGAGCCTAAGAAGGTGAGCTTGTCTGCAGGGAATGTTTATGCCTTGAACCCAGCCGACTTTGAAGGTGTGAAGCCAAAGGTTGTGGTTAAGGAAGGCGACAAGGTCAAGGCCGGTGATGCTTTGTTCGTCAACAAAGACTTTCCACAGGTGAAGTTTGCTTCTCCAGTCAGCGGTACCGTAAAGCTCGTGGAGCGCGGTGACCGTCGTAAGCTGCTCAGCGTTCAGGTTGAGGCTGATGCACAGCAGGAGTTTGTGGATTTCGGAAAGAAGGATGTAAAGTCTCTTGACGCAGAAGCAGTGAAGAACGCTCTGCTCGACGCAGGCCTCTTCGGGTACATTAACCAGTTGCCATACGCTATCTCTACAAATCCGGAGACAGCACCAAAGGCAATCTTCGTCTCTGCTTTTAGGGATATGCCACTCGCTGGTGATTTCTCTTTCGAGCTTCAGGGACAGGAGGCTGACTTCCAGACTGGTCTTTCTGCACTCGCAAAGATTGCAAAGGTTTATGTAGGCGTTAATGAGTCTATGAGCCTTAGCGACGTAGAGGTTGTTGAGTTCCGCGGTAAGTGTCCTGCCGGTAATGTTGGTGTTCAGGTTAACAACATTGATCCAGTGAACAAGGGAGAGATTGTTTGGACAGTTGAGCCAAGCGCAGTTATCTTCTTTGGCCGTCTTTTCAACACAGGTAAGGTAAATCTCACTCGTACCGTTGCCGTTGCAGGTAGCGAGATGAAGGAGAACGGATATGTTGACGCCCTCGTTGGTCAGCAGTTGACAGTAAACGTAGAAGCCAACGCTCGTGTTATCATGGGTAATCCTCTTACTGGTAAGGCTGTTGCTACAACACAGCAGGCTTCAACAGTTGTTGTAACCCTCGGTGCTCACACCAGTGAAATCACAGCTATTCCAGAGGGCAACAACGCAGATGAGATCCTTGGTTGGATCATGCCTCGTTTCGGTCAGTTCTCTGTAAACCGCAGTTACTTCTCTTGGCTCTTCGGTAAGAAGCAGTATAAGCTCGACGCTCGTGTAAAGGGTGGTGAGCGTCACATGATTATGAGTGGTGAGTATGACAGCGTTCTTCCAATGGATATCTATGCTGAGTATCTCATCAAGGCAATCATCACTGGCGACATCGACAAGCAGGAGCAGCTCGGTATCTACGAGGTAAGTCCAGAGGACTTCGCCCTCGCAGAGTTCGTTGATAGTAGTAAACTTGAATTGCAGCGCATCGTCCGCGAAGGTCTTGACGTGCTGAGAAAGGAAAATGAGTAATGAGCTTCTTAAGAAATTATCTGAATAAAGTAAAGCCAAACTTCGAGGAAGGTGGTAAGCTTCACGCTTTCCGCAGTGTCTTCGACGGTTTCGAGACTTTCCTGTACGTACCAAATACTACAGCCAAGTCAGGTGCGAGCATCCACGATGCCATTGACTCAAAGCGTATCATGTCAATGGTAGTGATTGCTCTTATGCCTGCACTTCTCTTCGGTATGTACAACATAGGATATCAGAACTATCAGGCAGCCCATGTGGATGGTTCTTTCCTTGATATGTTCATCTATGGCGCATTGGTTGTGCTGCCAAAGATTATTGTAAGTTATATCGTAGGTCTTGGCATTGAGTTCGCTTGGGCTCAGTGGAAGAACGAGGAGATTCAGGAGGGGTACCTCGTAAGTGGTATCATCATCCCAATGATCCTTCCTGTTGGTTGCCCACTCTGGGTTATCGTACTTGCTGTTGCCTTCGCTGTTATCTTCGGTAAAGAGATTTTCGGAGGTACAGGTATGAATATCTTCAACGTGGCACTCCTCGCACGTGCGTTCCTCTTCTTCTCTTATCCTACAAAGATGTCTGGTGACACAGTGTGGGTAAGCACAGAGAGCATCTGGGGCTTCGGTAACACACTTCCTGACGGATTCACATGTGCTACTCCTCTTGGTCAGATGGCTACAGGTAGTGCTCCTACTGCATCTCTCATGGATAGCTTTATCGGTCTTATCCCTGGTTCTATCGGTGAGACAAGCGTTATCGCTATCGCTATCGGTGCTATTATCCTTCTTTGGACAGGTATCGCTTCTTGGAAGACAATGTTCAGCGTATTTGCTGGCGGTGCGGTTCTTAGCTATATTTTCCAGGCAACAGGCCAGAGCACAGTAGAGTGGTATCACCAGTTCGCTATCGGTGGTTTCTGCTTCGGTGCTGTGTTCATGGCTACCGACCCTGTTACCTCTGCACGTACAGAGACAGGTAAGTACATCTATGGTTTCATCATCGGTGCTCTTGCGGTTATCATCCGTCAGATGAACCCTGGTTTCCCAGAGGGTATGATGCTTGCTATCCTCTTCGGTAACATGATGGCTCCTACAATAGACTACTTCGTAGTTCAGAGAAATATCAACAAGCGTCTTAACCGTGTAAAGAAGTAGAACTATGGCAAAACTGAATACAAATTCAAATGCTTATATCATAGCATACAGCTGCGTGATGGTTGTCATCGTGGCTTTCCTGCTCGCTTTCATCAGCAGTTCACTCAAGCCTACACAGGACGTGAATGTTGCTCTTGACAAGAAGAAGCAGATACTTGCAGCTCTCAATATCCGTGACCTCTCTAACGATGCAAGTGCAAAGAAGTATCAGGAGGTTATCACCGCTGACGCTATCGTTGATGTTGATGGTAACATCGTAGAGGCTGGCGAACAGGGTGGTGAGAAGGCTGGTTTCAAGCTCAACAGCGCTGACTATAAGGCTGGCAAGCTCGCTCTCTATATCTGTAATGTAGATGGTAAGAAGATCTCTGTTGTTCCTGTATATGGCATGGGACTTTGGGGACCTATCTGGGGTTATATCGCAGTTGCCGAGGATGGTAATACCATCTACGGCGCATACTTCAACCACGAAGGTGAGACTGCAGGTCTTGGTGCAGAAATCAAGGACTCAAAGGCTTGGCAGGATAAATTCATCGGCAAGACTATCTATGATGCTGCCGGTACTCCAGTCATCAAGGTGCTGAAGTCAAGCGAGATAAAGAACCCTCAGAGCGAGGTTGATGCCGTTACTGGTGCTACACTTACATCTAATGGTGTTAGTGACATGCTTCAGGATGGTTTCAAGAAGTATAATGCAGCTCTGAAAAAGAATTAAAAATTAATAATTAACAATTAACATGCCTTTCGCATTCCGGTTCCCTCCCTACGGGGAGGGCGGGGGGGAGAGGCCGATAATTAATAATTATGGCAAACAGTAAAATGAAAGAGGTCTTCACAGCTCCGATCAACGTGCTCAACCCTGTGCTCGTACAGGTGCTTGGTATCTGTTCGGCTCTTGCTGTTACCTCTCAGCTTAAACCGGCTCTCGTGATGGGTCTCGCCGTTACTGTTATTACGGCGTTCAGTAACCTCATCATTTCAATACTGCGCAACACCATTCCTACACGTATCCGTATCGTGGTACAGCTTGTTGTAGTTGCTGCTTTGGTAACTATCGTTTCACAGATCCTCAAGGCATTCGCATACGATGTTAGCGTTCAGCTCTCTGTATATGTAGGTCTTATCATTACCAACTGTATTCTCATGGGTCGTCTCGAGGCATTCGCTATGCAGAACGGTCCTGTACAGTCACTCATTGACGGTTTCGCCAATGGTCTCGGCTATGGTCTGATTCTCGTTATCGTAGGTGCTTTCCGTGAGTTGCTCGGTCGTGGTTCACTTCTCGGCTATCAGATTATCCCAGAAGGTGCATACGACTTCGGTTATATTAATAATGGTATGATGACAATGCCTGCTATGGCACTTATTATGATCGGTGTCGTTATCTGGATTCATCGTGCTTATTTCTATAAGGAGGAGAAATAATGGAACAATTGATAAATCTTTTCTTCAGGTCCATCTTCGTGGACAACATGATCTTCGCATTCTTCCTCGGTATGTGTTCATTCCTTGCCGTTAGTAAGAACGTGAAGACCTCTCTCGGACTCGGTCTCGCCGTTACCTTTGTGCTCTGCGTTACCGTTCCTACCAACTATCTGCTCCAGACCAAGATTCTCGGTCCTGACTGTCTCGTAGAGGGTGTAGATCTCAGCTATCTTGCTTTCATCCTCTTCATCGCAGTCATCGCTGGTATCGTGCAGCTCGTTGAAATGGTTGTTGAGCGTTTCTCTCCATCACTTTATGCAGCTCTCGGTATCTTCCTTCCATTGATTGCTGTAAACTGTGCTATCATGGGTGCTTCGCTCTTCATGCAGCAGCGTATAAACCTCGATCCATCTAACACTCAGTATATCGGCAGCGTTCTCGATGCGTTCGTCTATGCTCTCGGTTCTGGTTTCGGTTGGCTCCTTGCTATCGTCAGCATGGGTGCTATCAGCGAGAAGATGGCATATAGCGATGTTCCAAAGCCTCTCCGTGGTCTTGGTATCACATTCATTACCGTAGGCTTGATGGCTATCGCAATGATGTGTTTCTCAGGACTCAAGCTTTAAAATAATAATTACAAATTGGTAATTAAGTATTATGAATATAGCATTTAATTTACTCAGCATAGGGGTATTCCTCGTGGTTATCCTCGTACTTGTAATAGTACTGCTGGTAGCAAAGAAATATCTGAGCCCAAGCGGTCAGGTTACCCTTACCGTGAATGGCGATACCAAACTGACCGTTAATCAGGGTGGTTCTGTTATGGCTACCCTTAATGAGAACGGCATCTACCTTCCATCTGCTTGTGGTGGTAAGGCAAGCTGTGGTCAGTGTAAACTCCAGATTCTCAAGGGTGGTGGCGAGATTCTCGACTCAGAGAAGCCTCACTTCACTCGTAAGGAGATCAAGGACCACTGGCGTCTCGGCTGTCAGGCTAAGATCAAGGGTGATATGGAAGTAAAGGTTCCTGAGTCTGTATTGGGCGTTAAGGAATGGGAGTGTACCGTTATCGGCAACCGTAACGTGGCTACATTCATCAAGGAGTACAAGGTGGCTCTTCCTCCAGGCGAGCACATGGACTTCGAGCCTGGTTCTTACGCTCAGATCCGTATCCCTGCATTCGAACTCGACTACGACAAGGACTTCGACAAGTCTCTTATCGGTGATACTTACCTCCCAGCATGGGAGAAGTTCGGTCTCTTCGGCCTAAAGTGCGTGAACCCAGAGCCAACAATCCGTGCTTACTCTATGGCTAACTATCCTGACGAGGGCGATATCATCACACTTAACGTGCGTATCGCTACTCCTCCATTCAAGCCAAAGGATCAGGGTACAGGTTTCATGGATGTAAACCCAGGTATCGCATCATCTTATATCTTCTCTCTGAAGCCAGGCGACAAGGTAATCATGTCAGGTCCTTACGGAGAGTTCCGTCCACAGTATGGCACAGGTCGTGAGATGATCTGGGTAGGTGGTGGTGCCGGTATGGCTCCTCTCCGTGCACAGATTATGCACATGCTCAAGGGACATGGTATTGCTCCAGAGGATCGTCAGCGTCCAATGCACTACTTCTATGGTGCGCGTGCTCTTGAGGAAATCCCATTCCTCGACGACTTCCTCCAGCTTGAGAAGGACTTCCCTAACTTCCACTTCCATCTTGCCCTCGACCGTCCAGATCCAAAGGCAGATGCAGCAGGAATCAAGTATACTCCGGGCTTCGTAGCACCAGTTATGGGTGATACATACCTCAAGCAGCATGAGACTCCAGAGGATTGTGAGTACTACCTCTGCGGACCTCCGATGATGGCTAAGACCGTTCTCGATCTTCTCCACTCACTTGGCGTTGAGGATAACATGATCCGCTTCGACAACTTCGGAGGATAAGGTTAGTGTAAAGTAAAAAGAGTAAAGAGTAATGTAGATAGCGGCCTTTCGCCCAAATACTATCGACATTACTCTTTACTCTTTCTATTTTATTCTTTTCATCTCTGTCATTCCATATCAATAGATATCCATTTCTTCATTTGTCTTGCGACATAAATAGATGACGGATATTATAGACAGAATACCTGTAATAATAAATGTCGTAGGACAGATAATTCCCTTAGGCCCCGTTTCAATAATGAATAAAAGATAAGTAAGAACAGAAGTCAAAATGACATTAATAATAAGCCATGCTGCTATAATGTGAATACCCCATGACTTTTTTCTTAGCAGATAAAAAAGAGGAGTGCCCATTATAATATAAACCACTACAAAATACAGAAATAAAAATGGTGCCATAATAAAAGCCAAGAATGTGCCCGGATTCAATACTGTAGCTGCAAATGAGCATTTCAGCATGCACATTATAATTTCTGTTATTTCCTTTTTGTTCTTCATTTGTAACTTTCAAATGCTTTGTTAAACGCATTGCTACTGCAATAGCTATCGTAAAGGGCGGTATCGCTAAGGCAAAGTTGCTGAGAGGAAACAATCTTGTCTCTGCCTTGTCCACGACCATGAACAACGGCAAAGGCGTATGTGTATTCTTCCGAATCCTCAACCCTAACCGCCAATTTGCCGTCAACGGAACAAAGTGAGAAGCGAGACATATTCGATAGGCTTTCAAGCACAGGAATCTCGCCAATCTTCGTTGCGCTTGCCTTGTCAAGGCAAACGACAATCGAACAGCACGTAGGATGTGCTATTTCCTCGTCTAAAGAACTCACACGCTTCTGTCTCAACAGTATCACTTGTAAGGTATCATTATTCGTCCAACCCTCGTTATTACCGCATATAACGGAAGAAAGAACACGTTCCTCCGTCTCGTCATTTATTTCCAAATCCCCCACGTTGATATCAGTAACGAACACGCCATCCCTAAATTCATAACCAACGGAATTGATACGTCCTTGAGCCACCACATAAGGGGCAAGCACAAATTTGCACGCCTCCTTCGTCAGCCAAACGGGAGTCTTCATCAGATTATAGCTACGGAAAAAGCTTGACGCATTCTTATTGCCAATAATCCCCTCAAAATTCTGTTGCAGATACCCCTTAATGTATTTGTACATATTCAGGATATTATTCATCTTTATGCGCTGTTTCATCTGCGCTTCAGTCTTAGGGTTGCCCATCTTGGTTGGTTTAGACCTGCCAAATGTCACACCATTCACCTCATAATAAATGGTATTTGCCTTCGTTCCTGACACTTTCCCAAATGAAGATTTTACTTTAACCATATCTTTTCCTTTCTAAAATAATTCGTTCTTACTCTTAACATACTCCATCGTTTCACCATCGTTTATCCATAGATACTCCATCGAAACGATGGACATGATATGGAGTTGATATGGAGTAACGATGGAGTATCTATCTTGTTACTGCTTGCAAAGATACTCTTTTTTTCTGAAAGAAAGAAGATTTGTGCAAGAAAATCACAAATAATGTCTTGAAAGTTGAGTTTGGGGAAATTTGACTGCAAAAAGATGATTATTTCATCATCACTTAGCAAGTTTTTTGAGTGTAAATATACATTTTTCCTATTTTTTGTTCTTTGTTTCGGAAAAAATGTTGTAAATTTGCAATCGCAATATTAATATTCATAGAACCTGAACATGAAAAGAGAGTACCTAAATATTGTTAAAGGAGTAAAAAGAATGGCTGATTTGTTTGGTCATTCCGAGAATTTGATTACTCTCTCTCTCTCTCTCTCTCTCTCTCTCAAATAGTCTGTAGGTGCTATAAATCCTTATATCTTATTGATAAGTTGCGGTTATCCGCGCAAACGTAGGCATTTCTTGCAATAGCAGGAGAGGCCCAATCACTTATTTTGTCATAAATCTTATATTTTTAAATCAATAATTTTAAAATCTAAATCAATTATGAAACATTTAATGAAAGTTTCGTTGATGGCTTTTGTAGCCATGTTCGTGTTCAACACAACGGCTGACGCTCAGTTGGGTGGCCTTTTGAAGAAGGCTAAGGCTGCTGTAAGTGGAAAATCTTCACAAAATAATGCTGGTCAGGCAATCTATGATCAGATGAAAGCTCGTGAGGCTGAAGAGGCTGCCAAGATGGCTGAGATACAGAAACAGGCGGTTATAAGTCCTTACAACGCAAGTGCAGAGCTTAAAGAGGGTATGGTTCGTACAATCTTTACAGTTGGCGGTCAGAAGATGATGTTGGATCAGCATTCTGGTTTTTGCAAAGAATATGGTAAAAAAGATAATATGTATGTTCTTGAAGATGCTGAAGCTCAAAAATTGCTTAAAAGTAAATGGAAGGATGAAGTTTTCATGAAACGCGCGTTGGAGGACTTCGCTGATAAACACGAAGATCGTACAGCTTATTCTCTTTTAAATTATGAAGGCCCTGCTAAGAAGTGGAAGGCTGTTAATATAGGAACGAAGGCCACTGGTTGGCAGTATAACCGCGACAAATGGGGAGAAATCACCTATCGCTATTTCAGAGTTTATATTCTCTTCGAACTTGAGGATGGTCATAATATCATAGCTCCTTTCGATGTGTGTGAGAATAATGCAGGTCCGAATAATTATGATGAAGATACATTACTTTGGGGCAAAGCTCCATGGGCTGAAGATTCAAGAGGTGATTATGGCTTCTTCCCAAAAGAAATCAGCGGTTGGGAGGTAAAATCAGATTGTTATACCTCAACTTTGGCTAATAAATAAATTCCTTTTTGACATACAACAAAGAAAAGTCCTCTGAGCAATCAGGGGGCTTTTTAGTTGTTGTTGGGAGAGGGACAATAATGCAATTTAAGGGGTGGGAGAAAGCGCAGATTGACGACGCCCTAAATCGGGGCGTCATCAAAAAATGTTGTGTTTTCTTGGGATAATAAGAAATATTTTGTAACTTTGCACGCAGATAAAACTATATAATTATGAGTACAGCGCAATTACAGGCAACAGAAAGATTCCTGGAGGCAATGGGACCAATGGTTAATGATGAGAAGAAGATGCGACAGGTCATTTTCTTTATCAATTCAATGCGAAAAGAGCAGGTTCTTCCTCAAATGTCTTTTGAGGAACTTGAGGAGTGTGTGCCTTTGGATGTCGCATTTGATAAACTTCGTGATAAGGCTCGTAAATATTATGCAGCTAAGTGATGAAAGTTGTCATTGATCCGCAGGTGTATAATGTGCTTGATGAGTTTTATGAAAAAAGTCGTGAGGCACATGTAACTCTTGGCTTGTCGGAATGTCTTGCTAAGATTGATAGACTTGAGCATTCTATGCTGCAGTTTGCAGAGTATGCAGAAGTATTTCATAAGGAGCCATATCGGCAAGATTGGCACAAGGCAGGATATTACGAATATATAACCGAGGATTTTCATTTTGCATATCGTGTATATGTTTTGCCGAATGGCGAGAAAGTACTTAGATATCATGATGCGGTTCATAGTTATTTGAATTATAATCAAGGAGAAGAAATTGATAAGGAATAATAAATTTACAATTAAAGGCTCACATTACGTGAGCCTTTTTTATTGCAGGATATTCTAATTTCTGCTCATGATTTAAATTTGTGCAATCCTATAAATCTGTGGTTAAAGAAGAGGTTGTTGTAAGAGGGACAATAATGCAAATTTAGGGGTGGGGGAGCGTGTGGAATATGCAGTTTTGTGCTGTTATTATCTTAAAAAGTGTTGGAGAAGGAAAATATCATCGTTATTTCTTGTTTTCTCGGGAAAAAAAGTGTATTTTTGCCAAATATTTCTGGCATTTATTGCTGATAAGCGATGCCAGTATTGCGACATATATCAAAACCTTGTAATCATTTCTGATATGTCAATATCTTCTGCCGCATTGGTTAATGGGCAGAAAATCTCCGTTTTAGGAGACAATTTACAGAAAAAAGTAGCAGAAAATGCTACGATCCTCTACCAAAAGTCTTTTGAAGGGGTGTCCCCCAATTGTATCCGTACGTCAGATGTAGGAAACAAGTGGTTCCTTATGCGTGCTGCGTATGGGCAGGAGAAGAAGGCAGAGGAGATTCTGATGCAGATGGAGGGAGTGGAGAATGCGTATGTTCCACAATGGTATAAGAAACGTACTTTCGCAGGGAAGACAAAGAATGTCCTTGTGAGTATTATTCCAAATAACCTGTTTGTGCGAAGTACGGAAGGTGTGCTTGCCAAGTTGGTTGGCAGGGAACCGTTGTCTTTCCTTCATTTCAGTTATCAGCCACACAAGGATGAGTTTGGCAGACCTATCGGAACAGGTCGCACACCTGTTGTGATTCCCGACAGACAGATGGACTCGTTCAGGAAATGGGTGGATGCTGATGCCGAGGATAAGATTTTTAGACAGACATCATTTATCTTTAAGGAGAATGATCTCGTAAGAGTTACCGAGGGCGTGTTTGAAGGACTTGTAGGGCATATTGTCCGTCTCAAGGGACAGACGCGCGTAGGTGTGAATATTGACGGTATAGGGTTTATCTCTACCGCGTATATTCCGAAGAATTGTTTGGAAAAGATTGAAAGCCCCTAAACCCAGCCCTTCCCCCGCTCGGGGGAAGGGAGTAGTTACATAAATATGCGATAAAGGCGTGATTTGAAAATACTATTCGCTCCCTTCCCCCGAGCGGGGGAAGGGTTGGGGTTAGGGGCTGCTAAATTATATAATTTATGAAATATGCACTCGTGACAGGTGGATCAAGAGGTCTGGGTAGGGCGGTATGTCTTGCTGTGGCTGAGATGGAGATCCCTGTAATCATAAACTATCAGAGTAATAAGGAGGCGGCTGAGGCTGTAAAGGCTGAGGTTGAGAATGCTGGAGGCAAGGCTGAGCTGATGCAGTTTGATGTGGCTGACAAGGCTCAGGTGGATGCGGCTCTCGATAACTGGGAGGCTGCTCATCCAGACGACTATATTGCCTATCTCGTGAATAATGCAGGTATCAGAAAGGATAATCTGATGTTTATGATGCCAGAGGCAGATTGGCATGCCGTACTTAATGTTACGCTTGACGGTTTCTATAATGTTACCAGTCATCTTCTTCCAAAGATGATGATGCGTAAGCATGGGGGCAAGATTGTCAATATGGCTTCTCTTTCAGGCTTGAAGGGAATGCCGGGACAGGTGAACTATAGTGCTGCCAAGGCTGCTTTGATTGGTGCTACCAAGGCTCTCGCACAGGAGACGGCTGCAAGAAACGTGACCGTTAATGCCGTTGCCCCTGGTTTCATCGAGACAGATATGACGAAGGATCTTCCGCAGGATGAGTTGAAGAAACTTGTTCCTATGAACAGGTTTGGCAAGCCTGAGGAAGTTGCTGCCCTTGTGAAGTTCCTGCTTTCTGATGCGTCTTCGTATATCACGGGCGAGTGTATTTCGATAAATGGAGGATTGTATACTTAAATATGAACAGAAGAGTCGTAATAACAGGTATGGGCATCTGGTCGTGCCTGGGTACTACAATAGAAGAAGTGAAGAACTCTCTTTATGAGGGTAAGTCAGGTATCGGACTTGAGAAAGAGCGTCTGGAATATGGTTATCAGTCGTGTCTGACAGGTATTGTTGAGCAGCCAAAGCTCAAGGGACTTATTGACCGCCACATGCGTAGAGGCTTCTCAGAGGAGGCAGAATATGCATATATGGCTTCCCGTCAGGCTTTCGAGATGGCAGAGATAAGTGATGAGTATCTGTTGCAGAATGAGGTTGGCTGTATCTTCGGTAATGACTCGTCAGCAAAGCCTGTTATTGAGTCGGCTAAGATTATGGAAGAGAAGCGCGATACTGAGCTTCTTGGTCAGAACTTCATCTTCCAGGCTATGAACTCAACCGTAAACATGAATATGAGTACGGTATTCCATTTGAGAGGCGTGAACTTTAGCGTGAGCGCGGCTTGTGCAAGTGGCAGTCACTCTATCGGTCTTGCATATATGCTCATAAAGCAAGGCCTTCAGGATACTGTTCTCTGTGGTGGAGCTCAGGAGGTGAACTATTATTCTATGGCTTCTTTTGATGCTTTGGGAGCATTCTCAAAGCGTATGGATGAGCCTACAAAGGCTTCACGTCCTTTTGAGCGTGATCGTGACGGCTTGATTCCAAGTGGTGGTGCTGCTGCTCTTGTTCTTGAGGATTATGACCATGCAGTTGCTCGTGGTGCCAAGATAATTGCAGAGGTAGTGGGATATGGCTTCTCTTCAAATGGTACGGCTGTTATTAGTCAGCCAAGTGATGAGGGTAGTGTTATTGCTATGTCACGTGCCTTGCAGGATGCAGGTGTGGATGTAAAGGATGTTGACTATATCAACGCTCATGCTACAAGTACCCGTCAGGGAGATATGTATGAGGCTATTGCTTTGGATAGAATGTTCCACGGACAGCACGCTCTTATCAGTTCTACGAAGGGAATGACAGGTCATGAGTGCTGGATGGCAGGTGCTTCTGAAATTGTCTATTCCGCTATTATGATGCAGCATAACTTTGTTGCCCCTAATATCAATTTCGAGAATCCTGACGAGTATTCTGCAAAACTGAATATAGCAGCTAAGACCGTTGATACCGAGGTTAACGTGGTTCTCAGCAACTCCTTCGGCTTTGGTGGAACTAATAGTGCGCTTGTAATTAAGAAGGTTTAGAGTAATTTAATTATATCTGTTTTATGAAGAAATGTTTGTTTACCATTTTGGGAGTCATATTTCCTTTGCTCGTTTCTTCACAAACGATTATTGCTACCAAATCAGGTGACTTTATAAAAGGATATAATGTGGATATAGGCGAGGACTATGTATATTATACGCAAGATATTTCAGAAGAATCGCCTATAAATAAAATTGCGAAAAATAATGTTTTTGCAATTCGAAAAGAGAATGGTGAACAAGTCGTATTTGATTCTAAAGCGGAAGAACTAGCAGATAGTATCTATATTCGAGAGGAAGGTTATGGTGACAAAAGTTTGCCAGATGTGGATATAGATAATTATGAAGGTTTTTTACTTCAGAAAGGGAATGTAGTATATGTGGAGTCTGGTGATACCGATTATGAAAAGGCTGGTGCAAATAGGCTTCGTGAACATATTCTGGAGGATGGCTTTTGGAAATTGGCTTCACGCAAAGAACAAGCGCACTTTATTTTTAAGTATCGTGTGATAACAAAGGGCGCAGACCATCTTGATTCTCAATACATAGACACAAGAAGTGGCTTAACTCCTAAAGAACATAAGAAAATATTTGATAGCTATTATGGAATCGGGAGAATTGGTGCAAATGAATCTGTTGATGAAGGTCCGGTATTTGCAGATAGACTATACAACGTGATTAAACGCCTATACAAGTATGTTGTAAAAGAAAAGAAACCTGAAAAACATAGAATATTTAAATATTTCTATAAAAAGAAATCAGGAGAAGTCAATAAATCTGCATCGAAATAAGAAAATATAAAATCAAGTTTTGAATAATGAAAAAGCTTTTTTTATTTTTAATAACTGCATTTATTGCTGTTACTGTAAATGCGGCAAGTCCGCTTAGAATCGTTTATGGAACGACTTCGTTTTTGGATACAGGAACAAGCGCTTGTGTTGAAATGGATTTCTCAAATACGACTTGGGAGAAAGAAGAAACCCTAAAACAGCACTTTAATGAAGAATATGATGAATTGATAAATACATCACAATCAACGTTTAAAGATGCTTTTAATTCTTCAGGTAAGAAACTTAAAATCGTAGAAAAAGAAGAAAATCCCCAATACAAGATAGTTATCAAATTTGAAAATCTGCATGCAACGGTAGGGGCTTTTGGCCGCAAGTATGTCCGTGTTTGGGGAACTGCTACTGTTACAGATTTGTCTTCTAATGAAGAAGTTTGTCTCATTAAGATAACGAAACTTACTGGAGCTGAAGACTATTTTACAAAAGAAGCTACATGGAAGAGCTTTAAGAAATTTGGTGAATTGTTGGCAAAACTAAAATAATAAGTTCAATACAAATAAAGATGAAAAGACTATTATTTGTTATCTTTACGTGTCTGTCTCTCTGTAGCTATGCGCAGGCTCCGTTAAGTACAGAAGTTGTGACAGGCTCCTTTGAGGCTTTGTATAAGAGGACTGCTAATCTGGAGATTGAATATATAAAGATTCATAACAGATCAGAGGCTGAGTTTGCAGAGTATGAGAAAGACTGGAAAGTGGATAAGCCGGATGTTGAAGACCTGATTTTGCAAAATGCGAATGCAGCCTTGAAAAACGTTTGCTATTTGAATTTTGGCAAGGAATCAGATTGGACAGTCAAAGTCGTGGTAACTACAATTAGTCCTAAAGGCGATTATTCTTTTGTTGTGCAGCTTATTGACAAGAAAGGAGAGATTGTCGGTAGTATTGCAGGCTTGTTTGGCAAAGGCGGTATGTTTGGCACAAAGCTGAATCTTATCAAAGACGGTGCCAAGAGCACAGGAAAAAAGTTAGGTACTATACTGAGAAAGTATATTTAACGACGAACAGACACAATGATAAAAAAGATATTTATGCTCCTTGCTGCCTTGTCATGTTATGTTGGTATGATGGCACAGGATATGAAAGATGTAGTTTATCTTAAGAACGGAAGTATCATAAAGGGTTTGGTTATCGAGCAGATTCCCACAGAATCGCTTAAAATACAGACTTCTGATGGTAGTTTGTTCGTTTATAATATGGATGAGGTCCTGAAGATTACCAAAGAGAAAGTTGTAAAGGAGGAGGAAGAAGTTCCAAAGATTTCAAGAAATGGTCTCAAGCGTGGGTTCCGTGCTATAGCGGAATTAGGTTATGAGATGGAATCAAATGATGATGATGGTGATAATTCTCCTGTTCTCAACCTTTCTGCAGGCTATCAGTTGAATTCGTATGTCTTTCTGGGTGCAGGTGTAGGATTCAGATATTACATGGATGACGACAAAAGTTCTGTGCCAATCTACTTTAATTTCAGGTCTGATTTCGTAAATGTGAAAATCAATCCATTTGTTGACGTGAAATTAGGTTATTCTCCTTCTTATTCAGGAGCTTATTTTTCAACTAGCATGGGTTGCAGGTTCAAAATCGGAGAAAAGCATGGTTTGTCGGTTTCTGCTGGTTTTGCGCTTCAAGACAATAGGAAGGTAACAGAAAGCTATAACTATTATAGTTACGATAGCTATGATGTTATGACTAACGTCTTCATAGCAATGGGGTTTGATTTTTAAGAAGAAAAAACATAACCAAAGACCTGATTTTTATATAATGAATTTATTTCCTGATTTAAAGAAAAGGTACACAAAAGACGATATGTCTGCGCGTGAGGCTCAGCGTTTGGCGGAGTTCATAGCGTGGGGACCTATCGTGTTTCAGGCATCCCGTCTGGTGGTAAAATTTGGTATCCTTGATGCGCTTTGCGATAGCAAAGATGGTTTGACAGAGGACGAGGTCGTAGAGAAGACAGGTTTGTCAAAATATGCTGTTAAATGTCTTCTTGAGGCATCTCTAAGCATTGGTACCGTGATTATAGATGATGTAACGGATAAGTATTCGATTACTAAAACGGGATTTTTCCTGCTTAATGATCCGGCAACAAGGGTGAATATCGACTTCAATCATGATGTAAACTATCAGGGATTATTCAATCTGGAGGAGTCTATGAAAGAGGGTAGGCCTGCAGGATTGAAGTGGCTGGGAGATTGGCCGACGATTTATGAAGGACTTTCCTCTCTGCCTAAGCAAGTGCAGGATAGCTGGTTTGGTTTTGATCATTTCTATAGCGACTCTTCTTTCCCAGAGGCATTGGAGATAGTGTTCAAGAAACACAAGGTACGTTCTCTGTATGATGTTGGTGGCAATACTGGTAAGTGGGCGTTGCAATGTGTTGGATATGACAAGAATGTAGAGGTGACGATTCTCGACCTTCCTCAGCAGATTGGCATGATGAAGGAGAATACGAAGGGCAAGGAAGGTGCAGAGCGTATCAAGGGCCATGGTATTAACCTGCTTGACAAGAATGCTTTCTTCCCAAAGAGGGAAGGTGGTCTTGATGCAATCTGGATGAGCCAGTTCCTTGATTGTTTCTCAGAAGAGGAGATTGTAAGCATCCTAACACGAGCAAAGGCTGTGATGAATGACAATACCCGTATCTTCATCATGGAGACATTGTGGGATAGACAGAGGTTTGAGACCGCAGCCTTCTGCCTGACGATGACAAGTCTGTACTTTACAGCTATGGCCAATGGTAATAGTAAGATGTATCATTCTGAGGATATGACCCGACTGGTGAATGAGGCTGGTCTTGAGGTAGAGCATATATATGATGGCCTTGGACAATGCCATAGTATTATGGTTTGTAGAATAAAATAGTCTAAGGTCAAAGGCTTTAGACAAAAAAATAGTAAATAGTAAATAGTTAAATAGTAAATAAAAATGACACGTCAAGAAGTAGAAGAGAAAGTGAATAATTTCCTTGTTGAGGATTTGGAGATTGATGAAGAAAAGATTGCCCCAGAGGCAGAGTTGAAGGCTGGTCTCGGTATTGACAGTCTTGATTTCGTAGATATCGTTGTAATCGTAGAAAAGAACTTCGGTTTCAAGATAAAGCCTGAGGAAATGGCTGGTGTTCAGACACTTTCTCAGTTCTATGATTATATTGAGAGTAAGGTGAATTGTTAGTTCATAATTCATAGTGCATAGTTCATAGTTTGTTGGCGCACGTTGGTTTACTATGAATTATGAACTATACACTATGAACTGATATCTCATGCAACAATGGGCGGGAACAACCTTCGGTAGTGGAGGTATGCATAGAGCACTTATAGCTGTGATGAAGGTCATGGATATAAGGCTATTATATGCTTTTGTGGCCGTTTTTGTTGTTCCTGTATGTCTGATTCTCAATACTAATGGCAGTCGTAGCGTGGCGTACCGCTTTTATAGAAAGCGTTTTGGCTATGGCAGACTGAGGGCTGCATGGAATACCTATGTCAATCATTGTTTGTTTGGTCAGGTGGTTGTAGATAGGTTCGGCATGTATGCAGGCAAGAAGTTTGAGATAGAAATTGATGGTTATGATAGATTCCTAGAGCAGGCCTCTAAGCCTGAAGGGTTCATTCAGATGAGTGCCCATATAGGTAATTATGAGATTGCAGGTTATACCCTTACCTCAGACCCGAAAGTGTTTTATGCCCTTGTGTTTGACGGTGAGAAGGAATCGGTGACAGAAAACAGGAACAAGATGTTCGCATCCACCAATATCCAGATGATATCCGTAAAGCCTGATATGAGCCATCTCTTCGAGATAAATGGAGCACTTCAGAGAGGTGAGACTGTTAGTTTGCCGGCTGACAGATTCAATGGATCTCCGCGTTATGTGGAACAGATGTTCCTTGGTGCAAAGGCACGTTTCCCGCAAGGACCGCTTAGTGTTGCCACGATGAGAGAACTTGATGTTCTGGCGGTTAATGTCATGAAGGAGTCGATGAAGAAATACCATGTCTATGTCACTCCACTTGAATACGACAAGACGGTTTCGCGTAAGGAACAGATAGACCAGTTGTCAAAAGCGTATGTATCAGAACTGGAGAGAATGGTGAGGAAATATCCGCATCAATGGTATAATTTCTATGAGTTCTGGCAATAAAGCCAAATGTCAAGAGCCTTAGTCCTTAGACTTTTATAAAATATGGTAACAGAGGAATCCCTCAGAAATATAGATATACATGAACTTCTGCCTCAGCAGGAGCCTTTTGTGATGGTTGGTAAACTCACGGCTTTTGATGAGAAAACGACTGTTACAGAGACCGAAATAAAAGAGAATAATATCTTTGTCTGTGATGGTGTATTTTCTGCTCCTGGTTTGGTTGAGAATATCGCCCAGACATGTGCAGCGAGGATTGGATATGTGAACAAATATATCTTGAAAAAGGGTATTCAGCTAGGTTTTATTGGAGCTATCAGAAACCTTGAGATTACCGGATGTCCTAAGGTTGGAGATGTGATTACCACTTGTGTCACGGTTATTGATGATGTGCTTGGCATGACATTGGCTAATGGTGTAGTGACTTGCAATGGCGAGACATTGGCTACTACAGAAATAAAAATAGCGGTCAAGGAGGCAGAATAATGGAGCTTGTAACGGAGAAGGAACTTGAGATAAGATTCAGCGAGGTGGATATCATGAAAGTGGTATGGCACGGATCTTATCCTTTATATCTTGAAGATGCACGTGAGGCTTTTGGTGCGCAATACGGACTAAGCTATCAGAACTATATTGACAACAATGTGTTTGCGCCTATTGTGGAGATGGATATAAAATATAAGCGTCCTGTGCTCTATGGAATGAAGCCACACATCAGAATCACGTATCGCCCTAAGCCTTCGGCAAAGATAGTGTTCGATTACGAAATCTTTGACCCAAAAGACGGTACGGTATTCCTGACCGCTCGTACTGTGCAGGTATTCATGGATATGAACTATCAGCTAATGTGGGATAATCCTCCTTTCTTCGTTGAGTGGAAGAATAAATGGCAACAATAATCTCAGATAATATAACATCCCCTCTTGGACTGACTACCGAACAGACCTATAAGGCTGTACGTGAAGGTAAGTCTGGTTTGTCGCACTATCCCTGTGAGAATGGGGAAGGGGGATGGAATGATCTGCCATTTTCCGTAGAGGCATCACTTTTCAATAAGGAACAATGGGATAAGATTATGGTCGATGGATTCTCCAAGTTTGAGAGTCTGGTGCTACATTCTGTAAAAGCGGCTTTATCAACTCTGATTTTTAACAAAGAGCGTGCTATTCTTATCCTGAGTTCAACGAAAGGAGATATTGAATTGCTGGAAAAAGGCGAAGACATGCCTTCGCTTGCTGATGCTGCCAAGAAAGTGAGTCTGGCAATAGGCATTGAGAACGACCCAATAGTGGTTTGTAATGCGTGTATCTCTGGTGTTTCGGCAATCATACTCGGACAGCGACTTGTGGATTGTGGTAATTATACACATGCCATTGTGTGTGGTGCTGATATTCAGAGTAGGTTCATCGTTTCTGGTTTTCAGTCGTTGAAGGCATTGTCGGATGTGCCTTGCCGACCATTCGATATTGAAAGACTTGGCTTGAATCTTGGTGAAACTGCAGCGACTATTGTCTTGTCAAGGGAGATGAACTTCCCGAATGGATGGAAGGTGGATAAGGGCGCGGTATGTAATGATGCATATCATATTAGTGCACCCCATCCGAAAGGACTAGGGGCAGGTATGGCTCTTAGTAAAATGAAGAATGCTGATAATTCGATTTCAGTAATAGGAGTTCATGGTACTGCCACGATGTATAATGACCAGATGGAATCTAAGGCAATAGAGATGGCTGACTTGCAGGATGTTCCACTCTCTGCCTTGAAAGGATATTTCGGTCATACTATGGGTGCGGCTGGAGTGCTTGAGACCATTATCATGATGCGAGCACTTGAAGATAACATGATACTGTCTTCCAAGGGCTTTGAGACTTGTGGCGTAAGTGGTAAGGTGAAGATGTCGGATAAGTCGATGACCGCTGAGGGAAACACCTTCGTTAAAATGTTGTCTGGCTTTGGAGGTTGTAATGGAGTCGTCCGTGTTTCAGATAGACCTCTTCCTCAGATTATTGATAATGATATTCTTGTCAGTCAGACACATTCTGTGAAGATAACCCAGGATGAGGTTGTTGTAGATGGGAGCAGACTTGATGTAAAGTCTCGTGGTAAGGAAATGCTGACGGAGGTATATAAGACGAAGATAGGCGACTATCCGAAGTTCTATAAGATGGATATGCTTAGTCGTCTTGCCTTTGTCGCTTCCGAACTGCTTATAGAATCTGAAGGTCAAAGGACTCTAAACTCTAATCCCTCAACTTTAGACTCTAGCCGTGCTGTTATCCTTTTCAATCATTCCTCATCTATAATAGCAGACCGTCAGTATGTGAAATCCATAAAAAAGGATGACTTCTTTCCTTCGCCAGCAGCGTTTGTCTATACCCTGCCTAATATCACTACGGGTGAGATCGCGCTTAGGAATGGTTATCATGGTGAAACATCGTTCTATCTTCTTGCAGAAAGAAATGAAAAGCTGATGCAGATGGTTATAAAATCTACTTTCATTGACCATGATATAAAGAGTGTCATTGGAGGCTGGATAGATTGTCCTTCAGAGGACGAGTTTGAATGTGAAATTAGTATATTCAGTAAAGAATAAAGATATAAAAATGGAAAACTTAATTAATGAACTCAAGGTACAGATAAAGGAGGCTCTTAATCTGGAAGATCTCTCAGTAGAAGAATTTGATGAAAATGCTCCTCTTTTCGGAGATGACGGTATAGGTCTTGATTCTATTGATGCTTTGGAGATAATAGTATTGCTTGAGAAGAAGTACGGAATACGTCTGGCTAATGCAGCAGAAGGTAAGACTATCTTCAAGAATGTGGCTACTATTGCTGAATACGTAGAAAAGAACCGTAAGAAGTAATTATGAATATCGCAATAACCGGACTGGGGATTATCTGTGCTATAGGTAATGATTGCCAGCAGGTTCTTGACTCTCTTGTGAATAAGAAAACGGGAGTTGGTGTGATGAAAAATCTTCAGTCATGCCATAAGGAACTGCCCGTTGGTGAGGTTAAGTTGTCGGATGACGAACTGAAGACATTGCTTGGCTTGCCAGTTGAGAGCCTATATAGCAGAACAACCTTGCTCGGTGCTGTTGCGGTAAGACAGGCAATGACTGATGCCGGATTATCAGCCGATATGCTTGCAGGAAAGAAGGTCGTACTTATTTCTGGCACTACGGTTGGTGGAATGGATGTAACGGAGAGGCTTCTTCGTGATATGCGTGATGCCCTTCTCCAACACCCCATCTCCCCCTCGGGGGCTGGAGGGGCTACCCAACACCCATCACCCATAGACTATATCAAACGTCATGACTGTGGTAGTACCACAAATGAGATAGCTCAAATTTGCGGACTTGATTGTGAGGTATGCACCATATCAACGGCTTGTTCTTCTGCTATTAACTCAATAATAGTTGGTTGTGAGATGCTTCGTACTGGTGAGGCTGATATCGTCATAGCTGGTGGTTCAGAGGCATTGAGTAAGTTCCATCTCAATGGATTTAACACCCTTCATATACTCGATACGGAGGTGTGTCGTCCGTTTGATGCTACTCGTGTTGGTCTCAATCTTGGTGAAGGCGCTGCTTTCGTGGTTCTTCAGAAGGATAAAGCCGATGGTAAGGCATATATTGGAGGATATGGAAACAAGTGTGATGCCTTTCATCAGACAGCTTCTTCTGATGATGGAGAAGGCGCATATCTTGCAATGTGTGAGGCTTTGGAATCTTCGGGCATAGATAAGTCGCAGATAGACTATATTAATGCACATGGAACGGGAACTCCGAATAATGATCCAAGTGAGAGCGTAGCTTTGAAACGTATTTTTGGCAATGATATTCCTTTGGTTTCAAGTACGAAGGGATTCACAGGGCATACCACATCTGCTTCTGGCAGTATAGAGGCGGTAATATGTGTTCTTGCGATGCAGAATAACTTTGTGCCTGTTAGCTATGGATTCTGTCATGCTGATGAGGCTTGTATCCATCCATTTGTAGGTGATGATAAGCATCACAGAATGGATTATGTAATCTGCAACTCGTTTGGCTTTGGAGGTAATGACAGTTCTCTGTTGCTTATGAGAGATGCCAATACCCAACATCCATCACTCAACATCCATCACCCATCACCCGAAATCGTTGTGGATGTAACGATTGATTCCGTGGAACAGCTTGCTGATTATAAAGAATACATATCTCCGAAAGAAGGTCGTAGGATGGGTAAGCTTATGAAGGCAGCAACGCTGACATCTCTTATGGCTCTTCGCGAGGCTGGAATAGAATGCCCTGATGCGATAATTACGGCTACTGCCAATGGTATGCTTGAGACAAGTGAGAAATTCCTTGTTGATATGGTGGATAATGGTGAAGAGACATTGAGTCCTACTCTTTTCATGCAGAGTACGCATAACACTATTGGAAGTGCGATAGCAATACGTACTCATTGTCATGGATATAACATTACATATACTCAGGGCAAAGACTCGATGAAATGGGCACTTCGTGATGCAGAGCGGCTGATAAGGATGGGTAAGGCAAAGACCGTACTCGTGGGATGTCATGATGAATCATCGCCATTGTTCCAGAGATTCTATGATTATCTTAATATCCCTGTTCCACAGATATATTCACGTAGCGTGGTTCTGAAAGCTAAATAAAGATGTGGTTGAAGTTATTGCCATTGGCATTGATACAGAGTGCGTTGCTAGCCATAGGTCAGGTGTTCCTGAAGTATGGATTACAACGTATGGTCAGTTTCGGTTGGAACTGGACTTTCTTTAAGTCTGCCTTGCTTAATTGGCAATTTGCTATGAGTGGCATAACGATAGGTGCGGCCAGTCTTTTATGGATGTATATCATACGACAGTTTCCGCTAAGTCTTGCCTATCCTATGGGATCTTTGAGCTATGTATTCACAATGCTCTGTGCAATAATGTTCTTTCATGAAAGTGTGGACTGGGTAAAGTGGGTAGGTCTTTTTTTCATAATAACAGGTTGTATTTTGATGACAAAATGAAAAGATATTTCATTATACTATTGATGAGCATGGTATCATTTGCCGTACCTGCTCAGAATAATCAGAAGATAGTTGACCATATTAATCAGGTTGCACACTCGCTAAAGAGTATGCAGGCAGACTTCGTTCAGACAAAGACGATGAAGATGCTTGGTGATAAGATGGTGTCAAACGGTAAGATGTACTATCAGCAGAATGATAAACTGCATTGGGAATATACAACGCCATATAGCTATACCTTCATCCTTAATGGTGACAAGGTTCTTCTCAAGAAGGGAGCACGTAAGGATGTCATTGATGTAAACAAAAATAAGGTGTTCAAGGAAATTGCTCGTATAATGATGAGCAGTATGGTTGGCACCTGTCTGACAGAGAAAAAGGACTTTAGCGTTTCCGTTGCAGAATCAGATCAGACATATACTGCTACGCTCATTCCGCAGAAGAAGGAGATGAAACAGATGTACACAAAGATTGTATTGACTTTCACAAAGAAAACATCTATGATCTCTCGTGTGGTGATGTATGAGAAGAATGGCGACAATACAGAGATTGTATTGAAGAACGTAGTGACAAACAAGGCTGTAAGTCCATCATACTTTGCAATCTAAGAGATCATTCATAATTGCCATCATGTCCTTCTGCTTTCTGTTTGCAAGGGCTCAGACATTACCTTCAAGTGAAGGAGAGAGGGCTCGTTATAGTGTGCAGATAGATGTAAAGAAGGCGTACATAAGCGGAATCTGCGGAATGCTGTTTGAGGATGGCAAACTAAAGGCAAGTGTGGTCAATGAATTTGGATTCTCTGCTATGGATTTCGAATATGACCCTCAGAAAGATAAGGTGAAAATTATCAATATAGTAAAGAAACTTGACCACTGGTACATCAAGCGTGTTCTGAAACGCGACCTTCGTATTCTGATTCACAACCTAAGACAAGGTATCTACAAGCATGAGAATACGAAATACGAAATAACATATAATTTTCAGCCTTTACAACCAATAACCGAAGAGGCAACTAATAATGGAAATGCAATCTAAAATACTCCCCCTCGGGGGAATTGGGGGCTTATATACCATAACTGCTAAGGAAATCAATGATGATGGAGGTGTTTTCCACATTCATCTTAATCCAGAGTGCCTTATATATAAAGCCCATTTTCCAGAACAACCTATTACCCCTGGTGTGTGTATTACTCAGATAGCGGTAGAACTGGCTGAGATTATTGTGGGACATAGCCTCCAGATGATAGGAATAAAAAACGTTAAATTCCTGTCAATTATGACTCCTGACACCCAGACGGAGGTGACATATACTATTACGATTAAGAATTCGGACGATAATAATACCCGTATTCAAGCCGTAGCACAGTCGGATGATGTGGTCTATGCGAAAATGTCGCTTATATGCAAGAGATAATAAGTACATTGACTTCGCGTGAACGTCTGCATCGTCGGGGTATCTGTGTGATTGTTCCTACCTATAACAACGAGACAACGATTCGTGATGTTGTTGAGAGATGTAAGGAACAATCGGATGATGTCATAGTCGTAAATGACGGTTGTACGGATTCTACAACCTCAATACTTGCAAACATAGAAGGTATCACCATTGTTACGCTAAGTCATAATAGTGGTAAGGGTACAGCCTTGAAGATGGGCTTTCGCAAGGCTATGGAAATGGGCTTCTCATACGCTATAACGCTTGATGCTGATGGGCAGCATTTCCCGGAGGATATACCTTTGATGCTAAAAGCTAACATAGAGAATCCGGGGGCACTTATTGTCGGTGAGCGTAAGGATCTAAAGGAACAGGAGCGTTCAGGTGGTAGCAAGTTTGCAAATGCCTTTAGTAACTTCTGGTTTTTTGTTCAGACTTGGAAACATCTTAAAGATACTCAGACGGGTTTCCGTCTATATCCTCTTCGCAAACTTCATGGTCTTTCGCTTCTTACATCTAAATATGAGGCGGAACTGGAATTGCTTGTGTTTGCTGCATGGCATGGGGTAAAACTAGTGTCACAGCCTGTAAATGTGTATTATCCACCACGAGAGCAACGTGTGTCGCATTTCAGACCCGGTCTTGACTTCACGCGAATTTTTGTTCTGAATACTATACTATGCTTCCTTGCTTGCGTATATGGACTTCCACTTTATATCTGGCGAGCACTCCGTACCATACTCTTTACCCTATACTCTTTACTCTTCTTTGTCGTATGCTCAATAGGATTGATGACTCCATTGGTTACGCTATATATAAAGATTGGTAAGATGACGTTGAAAAAGCGTGATAATCTGCATGGCATATTGCAATGGATCTCTAAGTTCATAATGATATGGCATGGAATACCGGGTGTGAAGTACAAGCATAGGTGTAATTCTGATGAATCTTTGGACAGTCCTTCGGTATTGATATGCAATCATCAATCGCACCTTGACTTGATGACGCTTCTGCCTTTGAAGAAAAAGATTGTTGTACTGACAAACGACTGGGTCTGGCGAAATCCATTCTATGGCTATGTAATAAGACAAGCTGAGTTCTATCCCGTATCGGCTGGCGTTGATGCTCTGATTCCGAAACTGAGGAATCTTGTTGATAGGGGGTATAGCATAGCGGTATATCCAGAAGGAACGCGTTCAGAAGACTGTAGTATAGGGCGTTTTCATCAAGGTGCGTTCTATATTGCGGAGCAATTGAATCTTGATGTCGTACCTCTGATACTTTATGGTGCGGGAAAGGTTCTTCCAAAGAAAGACAAGCATCTGCATAAAGGCATTATCAGTCTTGATGTGGATAGGCATTTCTCACCAGAAGAGGTTATTTCGCTCGGAACTCTCAAACAACGAGCTTCTTGGTTCAGGAAATACTATAAGTCACGATACGACGAGGTGAGTGATGAATATGAACGTTTTAGTTAAGCCAGATGACCAAAGCGATGCTTGCATCAGCTTTGGCATGGCGAGAAAAGGTGGGATGAAAATCCAACAGTATGCGTAGGAAGGTTGCAATTATAGGTAGTGGACTTGGAGGCTTGTCGTGCGGATATATTCTGCAACGCAATGGTTTTGACGTCACCATCTATGAGCAGAATCCTGTCCTTGGTGGCTGTCTGCAATGTTTCCGTCGTAAGGGGGCTGTGTTTGAGACAGGAATGCACTTTATTGGTAGTGCTGCACCAGGGCAGACTATGGATAGGATGATGCAGTATATGGGTATTGCATCTGATGTTCATCTCAGCCAACTTAATCCTTTGGCATACGATACTGTTTCTTTAGGCGGTCAGAGATTCGAGTTCCCTAACGGAAAGGAACAGTTCATAGAGAAGATGTCATCATATTTCCCTCGCGAGAAGGATGCGATAGCGCGTTATTATGATATCGTGAACAAGATAGCCTCTGCTTCCACTCTTCATTCTCTTACCAGCGAGAGTCGTGATGTGGCTATTGATACAGAGTATCAGCAGCGTAGCATGAACGATGTCATGGATGAATTGTTTAATGACACTTTGCTAAAGAATGTCCTTGTTGCTAATCTACCACTCTATTCGGCAGAGTTGAACAAGACCCCATTCTCGCAACATGCGTTCATCATGGATTTCTACAATCATAGTGCCTTTCGTGTTGAAGGGGGTAGTGATGCTATTGCTAAATCACTTGTGAAATCGATAGAGCGTCTTGGCGGACAGGTTATCACTTCTGCAAAGGTGAAGAGGATAGTGTGTGATGCGACACATGCCATTGGTGTAGAGACAATGGACGAGCAACTGCATGTGGCTGACTATGTTATCAGTACTGTTCATCCTGCCCGTACTGTAGAAATGCTTGAAGATACAAGTCTTATTCGTCCTGCTTTCCGTACACGTATTAAGTCTTTGCCTCAGACTTCGGGCTGTTTCGCTGTATATGTTAAGTTCAAGGATGGGGTGATGCCTTATATGAACACAAACTATTATGGCTATCGTGGAGACACGCCTTGGAATTGTGAGCATTATACGGAATCTGATTGGCCGAAAGGCTTCCTCTATATGCACATGTGCCATGAGGATAAGGCAAAATGGGCAAAGAGTGGTGTGATACTGTCGTATATGAATATGGAGGATGTTGCACCATGGGTAGGAACTCATGTGGGTAGGCGTGGTGATGATTATGAGGCATTCAAGACACGTCATGCGGAGAGACTTCTTGATGAGGTGGAGACGCATTTTCCCGGACTAAGGGTTGCGATAGATAGCTATTATACATCTACTCCACTTACGTATATCGACTATACGGGTACTGAGGGGGGCTCTATGTATGGCGTGGCAAAGGACATTACTATGGGTGCAGCAGGTAGGGTTCCTTACAGAACAAAGATTCCTAACGTGTTGCTTGCTGGGCAGAATGTCAACTCACATGGAATGTTAGGGGTATTGGTCGGAACTATTGTGACCTGTTCTGAACTGGTTCCTTCCGACATTATTTATAGGCAGATTAGTAATCAATTTATTAATGAATAAAACAGCGGTAATTGTTGGCGGTGGCCTTGGAGGTTTGTTTACAGCTGCTATCCTTTCTAAGGAAGGAGTAAAGGTTACTGTTCTTGAGAAGAATCTCAACCTTGGCGGAGGATTGCAGAGCTTCAAACGATTTGGCGAGGTCTATGATGCTGGTATGCATATCCTAAGTGGAATGCATGAAGGGGGAAGTATCCGCAAGATTTGCAATTATCTTGGTCTAACGGATAAGATGCATATACGTCCTGTGGATGATGATTGTATTGACGAACTTCGTTTTGTAGAAGATGGTTCTACGTATCGTATAGGAAAAGGGCGTCAGGGATTTGTTGACTCATTGGTAAAGTATTTTCCCGATCAGCGTGAGGCGTTGACAAAATATGTTGATGCCATGTACACCTTGCTCGATGAAATGGACATGTTTCACCTCCGTCCGCTGAAAACGACTATCTTTATGCACTCTGAGGATTTCCTCATCTCTGTTGGCGATTTCATCGCAAAATATATCAAGGATGAGAAACTCAGGGCGGTACTTGCATATATGAATCCTCTCTATGGTGGTGAGAAGGACAAGACCCCAGCTTATGTACATTCCATTATTAATGTGTTGTATATCAATGGTGGTAACAGATTTGAAGGAGGATGTGACCTCTTTGTTAATGAACTTCGTAAGTTGATTGAGAATAATGGTGGAAGTGTAATTGTTAATGATGGAGTGGTTAGTGTTTCTTCTGAGAATAAATTGATTACCCATGTAACGACAGAGAGTGGCAAATGCTATTCTGCTGACTATTATATCTCAGCCATTCACCCTTGCACGTTTATTAAATTGCTTGAGGATAAGACAATCCTTTCGAAGCCATATCGCGAAAGACTTGAAGCTATCCCTAATTCATATTCGGCATTTACCTTGTTCGTAAAACTCAAGCCGGGTATGGTGAAATACTTCAACTATACGCGCTATTGCATGACCCGATATGATGAAATCTGGAATATAGGTGTTACGGACGAGCAATGGCCAAGAGGGGTTATGTATATGACCACGCCTGAAATCAATCAGGGAGAGTATAGCACTAAGATGATAATTACTACTCCTATGTCATGGGATTTTGTCAAGAAGTGGGAAAACACAACTGTCGGACATCGTGGTGAGGATTATAAGGTATGGAAACAGGAATGTGCTAAGAAGTTACTTGACAGGATTGAGGAAATCCATCCAGGTTTTATCGATAGTATCGAGGCTATAAATACTGCATCACCACTTACCATACGTGATTACTTCGGAATAAAAGAAGGCTCTATGTATGGATTTATGAGTGACTGCAATAATATCGTTCTGTCACAGGTTCCTGTTGTTACTAAGGTAAAGAACTTGTATCTTACCGGTCAGAACAACAACCTTCATGGGTTCTGTGGAGTACCGCTTACGGCTATTAACACGTGTGAAGCGATATTTGGCATGAACTATATCATTAATAAGATTAACGCCGCAAATCCTTGATGCCTATAAGGGCAGAAAACGTTTATTATGGAGAATAATAAGTTTGAGGAGATACGTCCCTATATGGATGATGAGATATCAGCAGCAATGGATAGAATTGCGGGTAGTACGTCGTTCCCTTTGTTGGCATCTTATGTGTTTCCTGATAGGAATATAGACGAAGTTCGTAGTGAAGTCCGTTCTTATAAGACCATTCATGATTTCCAAATGGGTATCATGTATTGGGCTAACCGCAAGATTATAAAAGATAGTACAGCCTCGTTTACTTGTGGTGGAATGGAGAATATAAGTCCTTCATCCTCACATCTGTACGTTTCCAACCATCGAGATATAATGCTGGATGCGGCTCTGTTCCAGAATGTCCTTGTTGACAACGGACATGACACTACGGAAATCACCTTTGGCGCAAATCTCATGCAGGGACAGATTGTCATCGATATTGGTAAGTCAAATAAGATGTTCAAGGTTGCTCGTCCGGGTGGTAGTGTCAGGGAATTCTATAAGTCTTCCCTTCTCCTTTCTGAATATATGCGCCACGTCATAACGGAGAAGCATCAGTCTGTATGGATAGCACAACGTAATGGACGTACAAAAGATGGAAAAGATCGTACGGATCAAGGCATCATAAAGATGTTGTGCATGAGTCATTCTGATGACAAGGTGAAGGCGATTGCCGATTTGAATATAGTGCCTGTATCTGTCTCTTACGAATGGGAGTCTTGTGATATCCTCAAGACTGTTGAATTATATGAGCGTCAGTTCGGACCTTACATCAAGAAGCCTGGTGAGGACTTGAATAGTATCCTGACAGGTATTACCCAGTATAAGGGAAATGTGCATTTCGAGGTTTGTAAGCCTCTTTGTTTTGAGGAACTCAACAAGTTCTCAGATCTTACTTCTGTTGATTTTCATAAGGCTGTTGCCAACCTGCTTGACCAGCGTATTTGCTCTTCATATCATCTGTATCCAAACAATTACATAGCCCATGACATTCTCTATGCTAACAAGAAGTATTCTGCTATGTATTCCTCAGAAGAAAAGGAGGCTTTCATACATAGAATGAATAAACTCCAAAAATACGAGGTAGAGTGTGATATGGATAAGCTGTACGAGATATTCCTTGGTATATATGCCAATCCTGTGGATTCAAAAGTTAAATGTCAGAAGTCAGATGACGAAAGTCTTTAGTCTTTTGGCATTATTCTTTTGCCTTTTGCCTTTTGCCGCTTTTGCAACTGAGCCACGCAATATCATACATCTTTGGGAAGGGACTTCGATAGGCAATAAGAGCGTTACTCTTGAGGTATTTCTGCCTGATAGCGTTTCTGCGGAAAAGACGCCTGCGATGATAGTATGCCCTGGTGGTAGTTATAGTTGGCACGATTATGAGGTAGAGGGAACAGAAGTGGCAAGATGGTTAAGTAGTAATGGAATTGCGGCATTCGTACTTAAGTATAGGGTTCAGGGTGTTTTCAATTTCATAACTCATGCCCGACTGATAGTGTCGGGGAATCATCATCCACACATGTTACAGGACGGACAACGTGCTATTCAGTATGTCCGTGAACATGCTGATGAATACAATATCGATATCAATAAGGTTGGGGCAATAGGTTTTTCTGCAGGAGGACATCTTGTTATGTCACTTGCGGAATTTTCTTCTACTGATTTTCTCAAACCACTTGGTATAGTATCAAAGGTTTCGCTACGACCTGATTTTACAGCACCAATCTATCCTGTAGTGACGATGAGCGAGAAAGTATGTCATACACGTTCTCGTCGCGCTCTTTTAGGGGAATATGGTAAGTTCCGTAAATCTCTGCGTGACTCCCTCTCGCTTGAACGTCATGTGCCTTCCGACTGTCCTCCGGTCTTCCTTGTTAATTGTAAGGACGACCCGATAGTGAAGTATCAGAACTCGGAATTACTCGATTCTGCCCTAAGTAGTAAGGGGATCAAGCATAAATATATACAGTATCAAACTGGAGGTCACGGTTTCGGGGCTTCCGACGTTAAAGGTACTGCCGAATGCCGTCAATGGAAACAACGTTTCCTTGAGTGGCTAAAAGAAATAAATGGTTAAATTGTTCGACTTTTTCCATAACCATACTTTGCTCAGACGCTCAGTCTTACTGACTCTGACAATAGCGCTCGTTGTGTCCGTCTTCCAGTTATCCTACAAGGAAGACATTTCTGATTTCATGCCTCTTACCGATGAGGAGAAACTGGATATGGAGATATATCAGGACATATCGGGTGTCAATAAACTTGTTGTCCTGTTTTCGTGCGATAAGGAAAATCCTGATACTACGATAGCAGCCATAGACCTTTTCCAAGAGAGTGTTCAGAAGATGGATACGCATAATTGGACGAGTGATATGGTTACTCGTTTTGATATGGAGAAGGTGGGGGAGGTTACTGAATTCGTGTATCAGAACATTCCGTATTTCCTGACAGAACGCGATTATGCACGCATGGATTCTTTATTGCGTGTTGATAATTATGTTACCGAACAGCTTGACCGCGATCGTGAGATGCTGATGTTCCCTTCAGGAGGTCTGCTTTCCGAGAATATCTCACGTGATCCTCTCAATCTGTTCACACCTGTATTGAGTAAGTTACAGGGCTTGCAGCAAGAGAATAAGTTTGAAATGTACGACGGCTATATATTCACGCCTGATATGAGTCGTGCAATAGTAATGCTTTCTTCGCCTTTCGGCAATTCTGAAACTGATAAGAACTCACAACTCCTGCAACTCCTTACGTCTGGTATTGAGCAGATGAACGCCCGTTATCCTAATATCGAGGCTCGTGTTTTAGGAGGCCCGCAGATTGCCGTAGGTAATGCCCAACAGATAAAGCATGACTCAATTCTTGCCGTTAGTCTTGCCGTCGTTCTTATCCTTGCCTTGCTCTTCATCTCGTTCCGCTCTCTGCGGAATATATTGCTCATAGCCTTCTCAATAGGGTGGGGGTGGCTGTTTGCACTTGGAGCGTTGGCTATATTCCACGATAACATTTCGATTATTGTTGTTGGTATTTCGAGTGTCATCCTTGGTATTACGCTCAACTATCCGCTTCATCTTATTGCCCATATCGGACATGAAACGGACATCCGACAGGCGTTGAAGGAAATATCTGCACCTTTGCTCGTAGGAAACATAACGACTGTAGGTGCATTTCTTGCACTTGTACCTCTTAATTCCGTGGCTCTTCGTGACCTCGGTCTTTTTGCATCCTTACTCTTGATAGGTACAATATTCTATGTGCTCGTCTTCCTTCCACATCAAGTCTCTGTCCCTAAAAAAGTTGAGGAAGCAAAGGAAAAAGAAGATGGATTGGTGGCGAGAGGCAATAGATTGCTTGATAAAATATCACAGATAAAGCTCGAAAACAAACCTTGGCTTGTAGGGATTGTTATCGTTCTTACTCTTGTTCTTGGGTGGTTCAGTTTCCAAGTGGAGTTTGACAGCAATCTTGCCAATATCAACTACATGACTGATGAGCAACGTGCGGATATGGATTATTTCCAGAAACTCACGGCTGATGATACAGTTTCTACTAAGCGAACTCTCTATGTCGTGTCTTCCGCTCCAACTATTGATGCCGCCCTTGATTCTTGCAATAGCAAGAAGATAGATGGAGTATCACAGTTCCTAGCCTCTAAATCTATGCAGAAAGAACGTATAAGCCGTTGGAATGAATTTGTGTCTAAGCATCATGATTTGCTTAACGCACAATTTACTAAGGTTGCAAAGGCAAAAGGTTTCTCATCTGAAGCGTTCTCTGATTTCCAACAAATCATAAATGGCAATTATGAACCTCGTGAGTTCAGCTATTTTTCCCCTCTAACATCATCGGTATTTAGTGGTAATATTGTAAAGCAACACCAATTCTTCATCGTCGATAAACTGAGTGTTGAGGCTTCTGATATAGAAAAAGTGAAGAGCCGTATTCCTGGTAGTTTTGATATAGAGAGCCTTAACAGTTCGTTGGCAAACAGCCTGTCCGACAACTTTAACTATATCGGCTGGTCATGTTCGCTCATCGTGTTCTTCTTCCTGTGGTTCTCATTCCGTAGGATAGAGTTGGCTATAATATCATTTGTGCCTATGGCTATAAGTTGGGTTTGGATTCTCGGACTCATGGCTATACTTGGTATCAAGTTCAATATCGTGAATGTAATCCTTGCAACGTTTATCTTCGGTCAAGGTGATGATTATACAATCTTTATGACCGAGGGCTGTATCTATGAGCATAAGACGGGCAAGCCAATTCTTGCATCCTACAAGCATAGCATTCTGCTTTCTGCCATCATCATGTTCATAGGCATAGGAACTCTTATTGTAGCCAAGCATCCAGCCCTTCATTCTCTTGCCGAGATAACAATCGTTGGTATGTCAAGCGTGGTATTCATGTCATGGCTCATACCGCCTTTGTTGTTTAGATTGATGTATAAGAAGCGGTCTCTCCGCTAATCGTTTTTTTAATATGAAAGAAAGAATTCGTACAATACTTGAAGACAATCTGCCATTGGCAGATCTTGATTCTGATTTTCTGTTTGCGGAACTCAGTTCTTTGGATATCACCACTATCATGATGCTGCTTTCTGAGGAGTATCACATCACTCTCGACTCTCGTGATGTCTCTCCAAAGAACTTCATGACTGTTGACAGTATCGTTGCTATGGTACAAAGAAAACTTGAAGAGAAAAAGTAAATGAACACTATTCTTGACTATGTTCATCGTTGGGCGTCAGAATGCCCGGAGAAACCAGCCATAATATCACGTGATGGCGTTATATCCTATCGTGAGCTTTATGATAGGATGAGTAACACCCAACACCCATCACCCAACACCCAATTGCCAATCCCTCTCCTCGGCGAAGCATGGGATGCAGATTTCTGTCTATATACCACAGGTACTACGGGAAAGTCGAAAGGTGTTGTCATCTCCCAGAAGGCTGTTATAGCTAATTCCGAGAACCTTATTGCAGGACAAGGCTTTACTCATGACCTTGTGTTTATAATAGCTGGTAGTATGGAGCATTTGGGCTGCTGGTCGAAGATATTCCCGGTATTGATGCTTGGCTCAACCATTTATATAATAGAAGATGGAATGAAGGATATCGACGGCTTCTTCAAGGCTTTCGAGCTTCCTCTGGAGGACTATTCATTACCTGCCAATACCAAGTTCGCCACATTCCTCGTGCCTTCAAACATCCGCATCCTACTTCAGTTTGCGAGCGACAGGTTAGAGGCTATTGCTGACCGTATTGACTTCCTTGAGACAGGTGCAGCTCCTATGCCTCATTCTGATATGCTTACTCTTTGTAAGATACTGCCTAATACCCGACTCTATAACACTTACGCATCAACAGAGACGGGCATAGTCTCAACATATAACTATAACGATGGAGAGTGTATAGCAGGATGTCTCGGTCATGCTCTTCCTCATTCCCAGTTCCTTATCACTCCTGAGGGTCGTATAGCTTGTAAGGGCGATACCCTTATGTCTGGATATAAGGATGAGCCGGAACTCACTCGAAGTGTTCTTCACGATGACACTCTGTTTACTGCCGATAATGGATATATTGACGAGAAAGGCCGTCTTCACATACTCGGTCGTGATGATGATACAATAAATACAGGCGGTTTCAAGGTTGCACCTTTTGAGGTTGAGGAAGTTGCCCTCTCCATGCCCGATATTGACGATTGCATCTGCATCTCTCAACCGCATCCAGTACTCGGAAATGCCCTTGCCTTGCTCGTCGTTCTTAGGAATGGTGCAAAACTTGATAAACGTGCCATAGCCTTGCATCTCAGTAAGAAACTAAAACGCTATCAGATACCGCTTACCTATAAGGAGGTTGATAAGATTCAACGCACTTTCAACGGCAAGCTGGATAGGAAGTTTTATAAAAGTGTAAAGTAAAAAGTGTAAAGTAAAAAGTGTAAAGTGTAATGTAGATAGTATATCGGCATTACCATAATAGAAAAACCGCCTGAGGAATAATCCTTAGGCGGCTTTTTTATGTACTTTGAAAAGTCACTTCACCTCTATAAGTTCTACGTCAAAGATAAGTGCGGAATAAGGAGGGATGATGCTAACTCCACGAGAGCCGTATGCAAGGTCATAAGGGATGAGAAAGCGGTATTTACTTCCCTCTTTCATCAGTTGAAGACCTTCTGTCCAACCTTTGATTACCTGATTAAGAGCGAACTCCGAAGGTGTTCCACGATTATAGCTTGAATCGAATACAGTACCGTCGATAAGACGTCCTTCGTAATGGCATTTTACCACATCTGTAGCTGACGGACTCTTGCCTTCGCCCTCTTGCAAAACCTCATATTGAAGTCCGCTTTTTGTTACGGTCACTCCTTCACGCTTTGCATTTTCCTCAAGGTATTCCTGTCCTTTCTTTAGGTTTTCCTCGTAAGAAACTGTTGAATCGTTGTCATCATCCTTTGAGCATGAGGTCAAAGCAATACCTCCTACCACCATTGCAATTAGAAATTTTTTCATAAATCTAATATAATCTATTTTAAGAACATTAAAGCTATACATGTTAGCGCGGACAAAATTACTTAAAATTTTTTGTATTACGGATGTTTTTCACATTTATTTTGATACGTAGACGATAAAACGGATATGATGATATATACTGACATTTACTTGAAGAATAATGTCAGACAAATGTCAGGAAGTTTAATCGGTATTATAGTAATCTCTTCATACCTTTGCAATAAAAAAGACAGGATATATGAAGAGGTTTTTGTTTTGCTCGTTGGCTGCTTTTGCTATGACTGCTACAGCACAGGATACAGATAAGAATGTATCGCTCAACGAGGTGACCATACAGGGGGCACGTAAGATTCAGAAGGTAGATGGACAATGGATCTATCCAACTAAACAGCAGATAGAGAATTCGCCTAATGGCTACTCGCTTTTGGCAAAACTCACTTTACCACACATACGAGTTGATGAGGCTATGAACAGTATTACCGCTCTGACAAATCTTGGAACGGTACAGGTGCGTATTAATGATATCATAGCCTCACAAGAGGATTTACAAACGCTCGACATGCAGGGGGTAGATCATATTGAGTTTATCGACAATCCTGGTGTGCGCTATGGAGAGGATATCGCGTATGTTATAAATATCAAGGTAAAGAAAGCTACGGGTGGTTATGTCGTTGGTTCTCAACTGACAAATACTTTGACCACGATAAATGGAAATAATTCTTTTTTCGGTAAGGTAAATCATGGGCTTGGTGAGCTGGCATTCAGCTACAATCTCGATTATCGTAATTTCAAGGGAATAGAATACGATGAACAGGCGACCTATGAGCTGGAGTCGGGAGATATTACCTCTATACACAGGAAAAGTCTGAGTCAGCAAAGCAAAGAACTTAGCCATAAAGCCCAGATTACCTATAGCTTATGCGATTCGGATTATGTGTTTCAGGCAAAACTATCGGGTAATCGTGATATTAAACCTCGACGAGACTATTCGGAGATGGCTGTTAATAATGTTCCGTATGATGAATTTTCTTCTTGGCGAAATGCCTCCCCTTCGCTCGACCTCTATTATCATCAAGACTTTCGTCGTCACCAGTCGTTAACGGCAAATATTGTGGGAACATATACCGAGAAAACTGGCGATGTGGAAAACAACGAAGCCTATGCCTATCGATATTCTTCCAAAAACCAGATGTATAGTCTTTGGAATGAGGCTATCTATGAGAATCAGTTGAAACCCTTTACGCTTTCCTGTGGCTTGCAGTTTTTGCAACGCTATAATCGTGGTATTTATAGCGGAGATGTAAGTTCCGCTAATGATACGCATACATCAGAACTCTATCTTTTCTCGCAACTGAAAGGACAGTTTGGGAAGTTAAGCTATGTTGGAGGTCTTGGCGTTAGTCGCAGATACTACCGTCAAGGAGATAAACATCATAAATTCTGGCTCTTCCGCCCTAAGCTCTCCGTCAGTTATCCTTTGGCAGGTAATCTAAAATGGAACTATGACTTTGAGATTTATCAGCATGTGTCTCAAATCGTTAATTCAAACGATGTAAGTATCAAAAAGAATGCGATGGAAACTATACTCGGCAATCCGGATATTCGTCCTAACCGAGTAACATCTCATCAGCTGAAGCTCTCTTACTCCACACCTCGCCTTACATCCGAGTTGCAAGGCTATTATCGGCTTAATGCCCATTGTAATATGGAAAAATATATCCGTAAGGATGATCATTTCTATTACACTCAGACAAATGCTGATAATGATTGTCGCCTGTTCTATATCGAATCATACAATCAGTATGACATCATTCCCCAGAAACTCTCGGCTACTGTCTATGGTGGAATCTATCGATTCTTTAACTTTGGCGATGGATATACCCACACCTATACATCTTTTAGTGGAGGATGCTCGTTGCAAGCCTATCTTGGACGTTGGACTCTTGGAGCCTATGCCGATAATGGTTGGAACTTTATGGAAGGAGAACATCGAGGACATCAGGCTCCTGCATGGTATTTCACCTGTAATTATCGCCTAAACGATGCCTTTGCCCTAGCCTTATATCTTCAGCATCCGTTCTGCCAGCATCCGTTGGCGAACAAGACGGAGATAATCAGTCGTTATGTGCAGAAGGAACTGGCTCAACAATATCGTGACTATGGTAATATGCTGACTCTCAAACTCTCTTGGCGTCTCGGTCGTGGCCGGAAATATCGCGATATACATCGCACTATGAACTATAATGATAGCGGAACTAATGTTCTGTAAGCACGTTTTTTTGTTTTTCGAAGGAAATATTTGGAAGTTTGATATAAATTGTGTATTTTTGTGGGCGAAAAGGTTTATGTTTGTTTGAAATAGCTTTAGAAAAGAATTTTAAAAGAAATAAATATTCAAAATTATGATTACAACTATTTACAAGAAATTAATGATGCTGATGCTGACTTGGTTAGTGTCAGTCGCAAGTTTTGCGAGTGTTGAGATTGATGGCATTTGCTATGAGTTGACAGAATGGTCAAAAAATGCAGGCGTTACTGCTAAGGCTGACAAGTATTCCGGCTCTATTACTATTCCGTCAACAATTGTCTATAACGATGAAACCTACAATGTGAGTTATATTGGAGAAAATGCATTCCATGGTTGTTCTGATTTAACTTCTGTCACAATTCCAAATTCCGTGGAGAGTATAGAATGGAATGCATTCCAAGCATGCATTGGGCTAACTTCCATTACGATTCCTAATTCTGTGAGATTTATTGAGAGGGATGCTTTCATGAATTGCTCTGGCCTTACCTCTGTTACATTGGGAAACTCGGTAACTAAAATAGGGGATTTAGCCTTCTTTTGTTGTTCGAATCTTGCCTCAATTAATATACCAGAGTCAGTTACAAGTATTGGGGATCAAGCGTTTTATGCTTGTTATAGTCTAACATCGATTAATATTCCAAGTTCGTTGACAAACATAGGACTTGATGCTTTCACCATTTGCTCAGGTCTCACTTCTATATCTGTGGAAGAAGGGAATACTGTGTATGACAGCAGGGATAACTGCAATGCTATTATCGTGACTGCTAAGGATGAAATGATTGTAGCATGTAAGAATACTACTTTCCCTAAATCTGTGAAGAGTATTGCAAAAGCGGCCTTCAATTATTTAGATATCACCTCTTTCAAACTTCCTAAAACTGTGACAAAAATGGATGGTTCACCTATTTATCGTTGTCCAGAACTCGCCTCTATTGTTGTAGAGGAGGGGAATACAATGTATGATAGTCGAGATAATTGTAATGCAATACTAGAAACTTCATCAAACACTCTGATTGCTGGGTGTAAGAATACTGTTATCCCCAATTCTGTAACAGGAATTGGGAACCAGGCTTTCATTGGATGCACAAATTTGGAATCAATTGTTATTCCAAACTCTGTGACTACAATAGGAAGCCAGGCTTTCTCTGGATGTACAAAATTGGAATCAATTGTTATCCCAAACTCTGTGACGATGATTAATTACGGTACTTTCGAAGGGTGCACTAATCTAAAATCCGTTACTATCGGTGATAAGGTGACGTATATTGACATGAATGCATTTGGACGTATAGGAAATGATGATTGTTCTGCCCTTACTTCTGTAACAATTCTAACAAAAATCCCACCAACAATATATTCAATAGATTATTTGGATACTTTCACTACTTATGGAACTCTCCATGTTCTTCCTGGGTGTAAAGCTGCATACGAGGCGGTAGATGGTTGGAATAAATTCACTATAGTGGAAGATGCTGTAGATCCAGCTATGAATACTCCAGAGGCAACAGCAGCTCTTATAGATGCTATTGGAGAGGTGGAATATACAGAATCTTGCAAGGCTAAGATTACAGCTGCTCGTGCTGCATATGATGCTCTCACAAAAGAACAGCAGGCTCTTGTTGGCAATTTAAGTGTTCTGATTGCTGCAGAAGAGGCATACGATAAACTTGCAAATGTGACAACAGGTATCAGCAACGTTACTACTGATAATGTTCAGAGTGACGGAAAGTATGTTGTTAATGGCAAGGTTGTTATTGTGAAGAATGGCAGGAAATATAATATGAATGGTCTTTCTGAATAGAAAAATATAAGAAAGAGTCGGGGAAAGATTTCCTCGACTCTTTTTTATTATCTTCTTCTTTACAACCTCTATCAATTCTACATCATTTTGTCCACTATAGTGCAGTTGTTTGCTGATAGTTATCCATCTTTTTCCTTGTTTTACGACAGAAATATACGATAGGGAATACAGACAAGAGTCCTGCTATAATAAATGTAATAGGAAGGACAAATACAAGAGGTGAAAGGCATTGAGGACCAGGCTCACTCGATGGGTTGAATAGAAAATGGGTAAGAATAGGAATTGAAATGATATTAACGATTAGCCATACTGCTATAGCCTGAACGATTACGGTTGTCTTTCTAAGCAAATAGCAGACAGGTGTACCCAATACGATATAAGCCACCAGATTAAACAGAAATATAAATGGTGCAAGAATGAAGAAAAACCATGCGCCCGGATTCAATGCTGTGGCTGCAATCGAGCATTTCACCATGCACCATATACTATCTAATATTTGTCTTTTGTTCTTCATCTGCATTTCCGAGTTAGTAATAAATAAAGATTAGCAACAAGTTGCTTTTAACTGACAATAATTACCAATCTGCGCAATCTTTTTCCATTAATTTCCATTTTTTATTGGGTAAAGATTGGTAAGATTGGTAATTATTGTCAGTTAAGCACCAAAGGTGCGAATTCATCGAACTGACGTTATTTTACACTATCTACTTTACTCTTTACCCTTTACCCTTTACTCTATCCTCACTTATAACTCTCGTAAGCTTGGTTGAACGCTTCGCTACTGCAATAGCTATCGTAAAGGGCGGTATCGCTAAGGCATAATTGCTGAGAAGAGACAATCTTATCGCGACCTTGCCCACGACCATGAACTATGGCAAAGGTGTAAGTGTATTCTGTCGTATCGTCAACCCTTACAGATAGTTTGCCGTCAATATTGCATAATGAGAAACGAGACATATTCGACAGGCTTTCAAGAACAGGAATCTCGCCAATCTTCGTTGCACTTGCGTTGTCAAGGTTAACGAGTATAGAGCAGCATGTTGGATGTGCAATCTCTTCTTCTAAAGAACCCACACGCTTTTGTCTCAATAGAATCACCTGCAAGGTATCATTATTCGTCCAACCCTCGTTATTCCCGCATATAACGGACGAAAGAACACGTTCCTCTGTCTCGTCATTTATTTCCAAATCACCCACGTTAATATCAGAAACGAACACACCATCCCTGAACTCATACCCAACAGTCGGAATACGTCCTTGAGCCACCACGTAAGGGGCAAGCACAAACTTATACGACTCCTTCTGTGCCTTTGTCAGCCAGACGGGAGTCTTCATCAGGTTATAGCTACGGAAAAAGCTCGACGCATTCTTGTTGCCAATAATCCCCTCAAAATTCTGTTGCAGATACCCCTTGATGTATTTGTACATATTCAGGATATTATTCATCTTGATGCGCTGTTGCATTTGTGCGGGAGACTTTGGATTACGAATTCCATTAGGAAGAGAAACACCTATGATTTCTCCATTCCTTTCATAGAAACGCATATTCCCAACTCTGCCATTTACTATTCCGATAGAAGACTTTAGCTTTACCATGTTTTTTCCTTTTATTATGTTCTGATAATACTTCCTTTTTATTCCATCGCATTACCATCACATTTTCATCAATTCTCCATCAAAACGATGGAAGTGTGATGGAACTGCGATGGAAGTGTGATGGAACTACTACATATTTTTCGCTTGCAAATATACAACTTTTTCCGGAATAAAAAGAAAGCGCAATCACAAAAATTTTGTGATTGCGCTGAAATTTAACGATTGTTGTCTTTGTTACGGAAAAAAGAACGAAGGGAATTATACCCAAAGGGATTCTTCTTGCCAGGAAGGAGGGAATCCCATTGCGGATGTATCTATCTGAGGATATTTTGAAAGCAAAATCTTGAAGCGCTTAGAGAATGTGTTGTTCGGATTTACTGTTTGCAAGAAATAGAGAATGATAGATAATACATAGAAAACCTTCTTTGTGTCACTTGGGATTGTTATGAATGGCAATTGTGTCCTTCTCGGGATAATGGCATTGATACTGAGTCTGCGATTCCACAAACGGCTATGATGGGCACAGATATTGCGGATATACACGATTGTGTGAAGCCATGATTCCATTACAGAGTCTGATAGTCCATAGAATTTAGCCACTTGGCGACGCGCTTGACCTGCCTTAAGCCAACGGTACATCATGGACAATGTTCCAAATGAACTTACCTCGAATGTCATCCAACTTGGAGGAAAGGGATTTGAGTAATTTTGTATAAAAGCGACAATTGCATCATCATCACTTCTATGAAGCTCTTCACTAAGCTTTCTCAGCAAGTATGAGTGATGAACTGTGTCACGGAAGTTTGTCGGATTCTCGAACCAATAGATTCCTGCTGCATTCCCCATAATCAATGATAACTGAGTACGGATAGATACTTCTATCTTCTCCAACTCAGAGCAAATCATTTTTCTCAGTTCTGCATCAAACTTATAGATATTATATGCCTCCTCAAAGGTGGAACCTTCCTTGAATTGCCGACTATTGCGTTGCCTGAATGGTTTGAGATAGCTTTTCATTCTGAACATACTTATGTTCTGCAATAAATGTAATGCTTGTCCTTCTTTCTGAAAAGACAAGCCTTCTGATTTCAAAAGTTGAATCTGGTCTTCAACTGAAATCTGCGGTTGGTTATATCTCTGCGTTTCCATGTGTATAAAAAAAAACTTACCCTGAGCGCGCTGTTCTGATGGGAAGCGGGGTAAGTATGTTGTTGCAAAGGTAAGAATAAATTTTCATTTTAGCAAATTTCTAACTAAAAATTTTGAGGAAATATGTTATTTTGAGCAGAGCTAAAAGAAAAATGCACTTGAAATGAAAGTTTATTGATGGATATTGTTGGCTTTTCAGAAAAAAATGTTTATTTTTGCAACGTCATAGCTATTGTAAGTTATTTGACACTACATAAGGAAAAAGCGTCACTTACGCTTTGTCAATTGTCTAATTGAAACGTAGGAAATTTCAAATGAGGATCAATGACAAATGTCAGAAGTTGATGCTTACGGGTATGATGTAACAATATCCGGAGTGTGCGATGCCGTAAGGTTTTCAGCACACTTTTCGGGTATATTAGTTTTTCATACAGGCGTAGGTGTTACTCTGTCTTGTCAATCCTCAAGGTTATCCTACGACCTCAATTAGATGGCGAGCAGATGTGGATACCTACGTTCTTTCGTTATGTGGTAAACCTTAATACAGCTTTTTTCCCGCCTTAATCTGGTATCTTGGGGCACAAAATAAATCAATATGAAAAAGTTTTTTTACATCGCTATCGTGACAATTATCCTTTCAATGGTTGCTAACTCTGCAAAGGCAAATTACTTGTACTTGCATCATACCAATGACGAGTCCAAAGACATTGTGGACACAATCTATGTGGATGAGGATGCAATCGGTACTCTTGGAGTATATTATACAGACCATACAAAGGCTGTGGCTCACTATATGTCTGAGTTCCCAATTCCAACTTGTAAGGGTTGTATATTCTTAGGCTATCGTTTTATGAACCAAATCGGTCAATGGGAAGATGTTGTGGTATTTGACGAAGCATTAAACCGCTATAGAATTAAAGGTCAATATCTCAATTTAGACAGACCACTTGATGTTTATGTTAAATGGGGTATAGACTACGATTATAAAGAGCCTACCACCGCCATAGACGAGATTGACAATTCTGATACAAAGCCAACAGAGATTTACACCCTCAATGGTATCAAGGTCAAAGAAATCACACAGAGTGGTATCTACATCGTGAACGGTAAAAAAGAATATATCAAGTAAACAAACAATAAAAGGCTCACATTTCGTGAGCCTTTATTATTTTATTTGGGAGTTTTTACGTCCTTATCAGATTTCTTCCTGCATCTATTCTTAAAAAAATGAACAGGAGGATGGTGAAGCCCCAGAGACTTGAACCGCCATAGCTGAAGAAGGGTAGGGGAATGCCGATAACAGGCGTAAGACCGAGTACCATACCTACGTTTACGAAGACGTGGAATAGGAATATACTTAGTACGCAATAGCCATAGACTCGCCCGAACTTGAACGGTTGTCGCTCGGCTACGTGGATTAATCGCAAGATAAGGGCGAGAAATAATAGCAGAACGCCAGCAGAGCCTACAAAACCTTCTTCCTCACCTACGGTACAGAAGATGAAGTCTGTGTCCTGTTCAGGCACGAATTTGAGCTTTGTCTGTGTTCCGTTGAGGAATCCCTTTCCCTCGATACCTCCAGAACCTATGGCTATCTCACTCTGGTGAACGTTATATCCTGCACCTGCAAGGTCTTCTTCCAATCCCAGCAATACGTTGATACGCACACGCTGATGGGCTTGCATCACGTTGTTCAATACGTAGTTGGCAGAATAGAAGAACGCTATACTTCCGATGGTAAACAAAGCGATAAAGAAATACTCCTTTATTCGCCATTCCATCGCTATATATATGAGATACAGAATCAAGATTACGGAGAGAGCCAGCTGTACCCAGACAATATCGAAAGGAATGACATACTCAGAGAACAGGACAGCTCCGAGGGTTATTCCAAGAGTGGTATAGAGCACGATGAGGGCTCGTTGTCTGTCGTGGCAATATATCTCTACGAGGGCTGCCGTGAATATCTGTACCATCAGCAGTACGGAGAACTTGCCTACGGATGCAGGCATATCCCATAGCTGTACGTCAGCAAAGCGGATGCCTACCACGAAATAGATAATCATAGCCAAACCCGTGAAAAGGAAGCTGCCCGACATTCCCTCACGATAGAGCATGAGGAAGAAAGCGGAATAGACGAGCGCAGAGCCCGTTTCTTTCTGTCCGATGATAAGGAGCATCGGGAAGATGATGATTCCGCAGGCAATAGCCAAATCACGCCATTTGTTAAGGTCGAAACCATACGTGGACATCAGTTTCGATATAGCCAAAGCCGTTGCAAACTTTGCAAACTCAGCAGGTTGTATTCGTAATGGTCCCATGACGATCCACGATCGGGAGCCCTTGATTTCGTGTGGGTTGAAGATGGTTGCAAAGAGCAGAAGCATCATCAAACCATAGATGACGTAGGAGAAGGTATCGTAGAGTCGGTCGTCGGTCATGAGGATGATGAAGCCGAGGCATATACTCGTGCCTATCCACATAATCTGCATACCACTACGGGTTGACATAGAGAAGATATCCTCATCGCCATAGTTGTAGCTGGCACCACACACGCTAATCCATCCGAATACTAAGAGTACCAGATAGATTGCGATTGTAACCCAATCGAGCGATGCAAGAATACCTTGCTGATTTGTCTTACGTTGTGCCAATTTTTTTTATATTTACTATTTATCTATTTACTATTTACGATTTATGTACTATTTTCGGTTAATTTACTATTTGTTCCCATTCAGTTGTGAATAGTACATGATCCAAATAGTAAATCAATAGTAAATAGTAAATCGTCAAATAGTAAATTCTGTTTACCTATTCCTCGTTCCGTATGCTATCCTCTTGTGCTGGAAGACGGATGCCTGGGCTTCGGAAGCAGGAGAGAGTTTTCCGTTGATGTATTGCTCCATCATCAGAGAGCCGATAGGAACGCCATAGTCAGCACCAAAGCCGCCATTCTCCACATATACGGCTATTGCAATCTTCGGATCGTCCATTGGGGCAAATCCCATGAATACGGAGTGGTCTTGTCCGCGGTTCTGAGCCGTACCAGTCTTACCACATACCAAGTAGTCGGATCTGTTGGCTGCCTTACACGTTCCCTTTATTACTGAGGAGCGCATACCTGAAACAACCCAGTCGTATGAACTTCTGCTTGCCTTTGTGTAGTGTTTTACGGTAAAGGCAGAATCAAGAGCCTCGCCCCTTATCTTCTTCACTACGTGAGGTGTGATATAATAGCCGCGGTTGGCTATCGTAGCTCCGAGATTAGCAATCTGCAGAGGTGTAAGGTTTACCTCACCCTGTCCGATACTGATAGATATAACCGTAAGGCCGTTCCAGGAGCCCTTATATGCGTTGTCGTAATAGTCGCCGTTAGGGATAAGTCCTCGTTTCTCGCCCGGAAGGTCGATACCGAGCTTATATCCGAAGCCCATAGACACCATATAGTCGCGCCATACGTTCATGGCATCGTGGGCAGAGCGGTATTTCTTCCTGTTACCTATCATGTAATAGAGTCCCCAACAGAAATAAGCATTACATGAGGTTGAGAGGGCATCAACGATAGCCAGAGGAGAACCGTGACCGTGACAACCTACGTGAAGTCCCTTGAAGGAGAATCCGTGGGCACAGGAGAATGCAGTTCCCGGAGAGATTATGCCCTCGGTCATGTAGGTAAGTGCCTGAGAGGTCTTGAACGTGGAGCCCGGAGGATATTGTCCCATTATACTGCGGTTGAGAAGCGGCTTCCACACGTTGGCCGCAAGTATCTTATGGTTCTTTCCTCGTTGTCTGCCCACCATTAGTCGTGGGTCATAGGTAGGAGAGGAAACCATACAGAGAACTTCTCCCGTAGCAGGTTCTATCGCAACAATACTACCGATTTTTCCTTCAAGAAGACGTTCACCAAGAGCCTGAAGCTTTATGTCAAGACTAAGTGTCAGGTCTTTGCCCGCCACAGGTCGGCTGTCGTACATACCGTTTTGGTATTTGCCCTTGATTCTTCCGTGGGCATCACGAAGAAGAATCTGAACACCCTTTTCACCACGAAGCTGTTTCTCGTAATAGCGCTCAATACCGAGTTTTCCGATGAAATCGCCTGCCTGATAGTAGTCGTCGTTCTCTATGTCTGATTCTGAAACCTCAGCAACATCGCCAAGAACATGGGCTGCGTAAGGATATTGGTATTGCCTAATGCTACGTTGCTGAATATAGAAACCAGGGAAACGGAAAAGCTTTTCGCGGAACACGCTAAAGTCCTGATTGGATAGCTGTGCCATGAACAACTGCTGGGTGAAACGCGAGTAACCGGGATTCTTGTTTCGGTCCTTGATGTCGTTCATCCTCTTTATGAAGTATGCCTTCGAGATACCGAGAGCCTGACAGAACTCAAGCGTGTCAAGACGGTCCTTGGCCTCGTTCATCACGACCATAATGTCATAAGCCGGCTGGTTATATACAAGCAATTCGCCGTTACGGTCGGAAATAACACCACGAGATGGGTATTCTATTTTCTTCAGGAATGCGTTTGAGTCGGCTGACTTACGATAGTCGTCACTCATAATCTGGAGAACGAACAGTCGTACGGTATAGACAATGACAATAACCACAGCTATACCGCCTATGACGTATTTTCTATAATCCAGATTGTGCTTCATCCTATTTCCTTACTGAGTCTATCGCTATGATGATGAAAGAGGTTACGCCCCAGCTTCCAAGGATACACAATATCCATTGAATCCAGTTGAAGAAGGAGAAAGCCTCCAAAGTGAATAATGTGAAGCAGAAAATGAACGTGAGCAGTAAAACGTATGTGGAATATTTTACGAAACCCATCTTCGCCATGCTCGGAATGGTGTTGTCGGAGTTGTCCCTCTCAAGGTATAGCCCGACGAAATAAGGCTGTAGAAAAGCAATAAGGGTGAGGGCAAAAGCTGTTTCTCCCGGGGTATTGCTGAATGAGTCCAATATCAATCCGAAGAAGAAAGCCCAGAGTACTGATACCCAATGCTGTTGATTGCGAGGGAAAAGCAATATGAAGTAAACGTAAACCAGCGGCGTGGCTACGTTAAACAGATGGATATGATTCAGAATGAGTACCTGCACCAAGATGAAGAAAACCATCAGGCCGATACGGTGAATAAAATCTATGTTCATATTTGCTTATTTCTTTTCCAGAGAATCTTGGGCTGCACGGAGGATGTCAATCCTCTCCTTCATCTGTGCATCGTCAATCACGCTGACATCACGAAGCTTTGCGAAGTTGGTTGATAACTCAACCATACATCTGTATGACAGACCGTCGGAAGAGTTATAAACGTGGATGATCTTGCCAATCTCGATGCCAGGAGGGAAAACAGATGAATAGCCACTCGTAACCACCTTGTCGTAAAGGTTGAAATGAGCGTGACGCGGAACCTCGTCCATAAAGGCTATACGGCTGTTGCCGCCTGTCCAGTGAAGATAACCGAAATATCCTCGCTTGTTAATCGTACAGCTGATGCTTGAGTTGGAATTAAGGATAGGCATAACCACAGAGTAGTGGCGGCCAGTCATAAAAACTATTCCTACGACTCCATAGCCACACGCTACACCCATATCCTTACGCACACCGTCAACCTCACCCTTGTCAATGGTGATGAGATTGTCGCGCTTGTCAATAGAATTTGATACAACCTTTGCTGGGATGAGACTGAATTTCTTCATCAGTTGGTAGTTCTCAAGCTTCATAAGGGCTGAGTCACCGGTCTTTGCTGCTATCTGTGAGGTCAAATCCTGTACCCTCTGTTCAAGGTACAGATTACGCTTTGTCAGTTGCTCATTGATATCAGTAAGAGAGAAATATTGCTCTACTCCGGCATTAACCTCATACACCTTGCCTGAAACCGCATTTGCAGACGACATCCAGATGCTACCCTGATAGTTGTTGTAGGTAAAGAGTAGCACCAAGCTGATTATCTCGCAAATAAGGAATACAAACCAACTGATGTATCGAAGAATGAAATCAAATAGGTTGTTCAAAGCCTTGTTGTTTTTGTTTGAAGTATAATCAAAACGCAAAGACACAGAGACGCAAAGTCAATCAGTATCTCTAATGGTAAGATTTATTCTTTGCGGCTTTGCGTCTTTGCGTTTGTATGTGTATGCATCAACCTTATCTCATGAGGAATGAGAAGCGATCAATGTTCTTGAGTGCTATACCAGCACCCTTTGCTACGCTATGCAATGGATCCTCTGCGATATGGAAAGGAATACCGATCTTATTGTGCAGACGTGTATCCAAACCGCGGAGAAGAGCACCACCACCACTGAGATAGATACCGTTCTTCACGATATCGGCATAAAGCTCAGGTGGGGTGTTCTCGAGAGCTGAGAGAACAGCATTCTCGATCTTTGCCACAGTCTTGTCGATACAGTGAGCTATCTCCTGATAGCAAACAGGTACCTCCATAGGCAGAGCTGTGATACGGTTAGGACCGTGCACGATATAGTCCTCTGGAGCCTCGTCGCCAAGATCTGTAAGGGCAGAACCCACGTGAATCTTGATACGCTCAGCCATACGCTCGGAAACCTTCACGTTGTGCTGACGTGCCATATACTCCTGAATGTCGGAGGTAAGCTCGTCACCAGCCACACGGATTGAGTTGTTACTTACGATACCGCCGAGGGAGATGACAGCAATCTCGGTAGAACCACCACCGATATCCACAATCATATTACCCTCTGGAGCCTCTACGTCAACACCGATACCGATAGCAGCAGCCATTGGCTCGAAAATCAGATATACATCACGACCGTTGGCGTGCTCTGCAGAGTCACGTACAGCACGAAGCTCAACCTCGGTAGAGCCTGAAGGAACGCCGATGACCATGCGCAGAGAAGGAGAGAAGAGATGGCGTCCTGAATGTACCATGCGGATCAATCCACGCATCATCTGCTCACAGGCTGTGAAGTCTGCAATCACACCATCCTTCAGCGGACGGATTGTACGTATATTGTCGTGTGTCTTCTCGTACATGCTCTTGGCACGGTCGCCCACGGCAATCATCTCGTTGGTACGACGGTCAAGTGCAACTACGGATGGCTCGTCAACCACAATCTTGTCATTGCTGATGATGATGGTGTTGGCGGTGCCAAGGTCCATAGCAATTTCCTGTACAAAAGAGAAAAATCCCATTTTTAATTATATTTCAGATATTGAGTTTTACTATTTAACTATTTACTATTTACGATTTATGTACTATCTCTTAATTTTATTTACTATTTCATTAGCTTATGGATAGACTGGAAATAGTACATCATCCAAATAGTAAATCAATAGTAAATAGTAAATCGTCAAATAGTAAATTGAGTTTTACTTTGTGCTCTCAAACCAAGCGTTGATAGCTGTATCGTAGTGGCTTGAAACGCCGAATGCACGTGTAGCGAAGTCACGACGCTGGTCAAGTGTGGTAGCTGCACCTTGTTTCTTCACGATGTCGAGAAGAATTGGATATTCAGCCTTTGAAGGGATGATAACCACGTCGTTGAAGTTCTTTGCTCCGGCACGGATAAGAGAGATACCGCCTATGTCGATCTTCTCGATGATGTCAGCCTGAGAAGCACCGCTTGCTACAGTCTGCTCGAATGGATAGAGGTCAACGATTACGAGATCAATCTCTGGAATCTCATACTTTGCCATCTGCTCCTTGTCGCCCTCGTTCTCACGACGGCCGAGGATTCCACCGAATACCTTTGGATGAAGGGTCTTTACGCGACCGCCAAGAATGCTTGGATAGGTGGTGAGATCCTCAACAGCCTGGCATTCATAGCCAAGTGACTCAATGAATGACTGAGTACCACCAGTAGAGAGGAACTTAACACCCTGATTGTTCAATTCCTTGAGGAGTTCGTCAAGACCATCCTTGTGAAAGACTGACACAAGTGCAGTCTTAATCTTTTTTGTTTCTGCCATAAAAATGTTATCTTAAATATTTAAGTATCTTTTAGGTTGCAAAGTTACTCATTTTTCCTTGAAAATGAACAGAAATAGGACCTTTTTTTCTTTTTTAATAATATTTAATTGACAATACTCATATTTTCTAATAGAATATTTGTATTTTTGTCCCATGAAACTATTATTTGTTAACGATGACCGATTCTAAAGATTTAAATTCAGTTCAGGGTACAATGCCTTTAGGGCATCACCACCATCACCATCACCATCATCACAACGATGATAGCGATGAAACCTATGTTCCTCACCTTGAACGTCCAAAGAGGGTGAAACGCATTCGCTGGATGTTATGGACGCTGGTTATCGTTGTGATCATTTTGGTGATTGATTTGTATATATTCTTTTTGAAATAATCGAAGATTGGAAGTTTGGCATTTTATGGCAAACTTCCAATCTTTCTTTTATGATTATCCTTGTAATGCCGAATACCGCCCCAAATGTTTTCTTTCAGAACGCAAAAGTCGCCAAGTCGCAAAGTCTTTTCTTTACCACGGAAAACACTAAAGAAACTTTTCTTTTTATCAAGAATTAGAGAATTAGAGATATTTGAATTAATGCGAAAGAGAGAACTCTTGCTACTTGCGTAGCATTGGGGAAATGGCGCATGATTGAAGGAGCGTAAGCTCCATTTCTCGAATTCTTCAAAATTCAAAAAGAAAAATTCTCAAATTCTCTAATTCTTGATAAATATATTTGGATTAAGATTGGTGAGATTGGGAACTTGCTTTAGCATGGTGAGCTATTGCGAACAATTATTGTCAGTTCAAGCACCAAAGGTGCGTATAAACTCTCTTGTTTTTCTGGAATGAATTTTCTGGTCATCGTCGTTACTTGCTTTAGCTTGTTGAGCCTTTGCGAAAAATTTTTATTCCGCAGCCAGCAGCTTGCTGCTAAGAATTTACTGTTTCTATGGGAATTTACTTTCCAAACCCATCAGCACCGCAAGGTGCAAATTCGTTCCTTTTGTGTTTTCTGTGTTCAAGAAAAAACTTTGCGTCTCTGTGTCTTAGCGTTCAAAAAGATCTATGTAATTCGTCAAACTTGCGCTAAATGCGGTTGTAGCAGAAAAAAAACAGAGAAAAATTTGCAGAATTCAAAAATAATGCTTACCTTTGCACCCGCAATTCAGTTAGAGCAGTAATGTGATAACCGAAATTGAGTGTTGGCGGGATAGCTCAGTTGGTTAGAGCGTCGGATTCATAATCCGGAGGTCCCGGGATCGTAGCCCGGTCCCGCTACATGAAAAAAGCACTTACAATTCGTAAGTGCTTTTTTTTGTTTTCATAAACGAAATAAATTATATAAACATTAATTTGATGACGAACTTTAACTAAAAATTCGAAACGAATACGCACCTTTGGTGCTGAACTGACAAGAATTATTCGCAGAAGCTCATCAAGCTAAAGCAAGTTCCCTATCTGCGCAATCTTTTCCATGAATCCTCATTTCTTATTGGTTGAAGATTGGTAAGATTGGTAATTATTGTCAGTTAAAAGCAGCTTGCTGCTAATCTTAAGTTGTCGAATTCTGATTACATCACATCATCTTCAACTATCATGAAGTCTCTCCAGTATTCTGCATTCTCGTATGCTTCCTTGCAGCCTTTTGCTACGTGCAGAGTACCATATTTTGCAAAGGTGTTGACGTGAATCTTCTGAGGAGTCTTTGAGAGATTAGTCACAGTTCTGAGGTTCCTGCAATCTGCAAAGACCTTATTGCCGATACTTGTTACTGATCTTGGGATGGTAACAGAGTCAAATCCGAAACAATGAGAAAAAGCCCTTTCGCCAATACTCTTTACTGAGTTTGGAATGATGATAGAAGTAAGGTTTGAGCACTTTGCGAAAGCTCCCTCACCGATATGCTTAAGTGAGTTAGGGAACTTAATGGTGGTCAGACCCGTACAACTGCGGAAAGCACCACGTCCGATAGAGGTCACGGAGTGTGGTATCTTGACAGATGAGAGTTTTGAACAATAAGAGAATGTACTATCGCCTATACAAGTAACTGAGTATGGGATAGTAATCTCTGTAAGGCTTGAGCATCCGAAGAAAGCATGACTGCCGATTTTCTGTACGGAGTTTGGTATGTTGATTGTGTTGATGTCTGTGCAAAGATAGAAAGCCTTATTGCCAATTGAAGTCACGGACTCTGGGATTGTGAATGAAGTGAGTCCGTTGCACTTTGCGAATGCTTTGTCTCCGATTGATTTCACAGAGTTTGGGATGGCAACAGCCCTGAGTCTAACGCAGTTGTAAAAAGCGCAATCTCCAATACCAGTCACGCTATACCTACTGCCGTTATGGGTGATACTTGAAGGAATTACAACGAATCTGGTGTAATCCTCATTGTCAGGATTGCATCCCTTGTATGTTACCGTAGCCTCTTTGGTGTTATCGTTAAGATTGTAGAAAATCTCTCCAATCTCAACATCATGTGCATAACTTACCAGTGGCAATAAGACTGCCAATAAAGTCAAAAGGATTTTGTTATAACTCTTTTCCATAGCTCACGTGTTTTATTGTTCAGGAGGGATGAATAACGTTACAAAGATACGAATTAATTGTAACAATTCCAAATATTTTGAGGAAAAAAATTAACAAGTCGCTGATTATTGTTATTCTATCCGAAAAACGGAAATATTCAGTGGAAATTTCTACCATAAAGATCCGAAGGTTGTGAAAATATTCACTTACTTTGCATCTTGCTATTTATAGCATATTCTGTTCTTTTGACCGATTAGATTGCAGTTTTTAGCGATTTGGTGTGAGTTTTACACTCCTTCCCAATTGTCTTAGTCTTTGTATTATTTGCATGTTATCCACGAAATCATGATACTTTTTTGACATACCCCCTAAAAACCTATTTTGGTGGTAATTTCTGTATCTGCCAAGCATTTCATCCCATAATTTACGTGAAATTTTCAGGTTATATATATAATAGGTGAATTCGATGAGTTAAACGCTGTGCTTGGCTGTATAAATTATCCGTGACTTGCTTCAGCTTGATGAGTTTTGCGAATAATTTTTCATGAAACTTTAATTCAATGAACGATATAAAAGATGACCAGGTATTAAGCTAAGGTAAGTTTATATTGTTTGAATTTCAGATAACAAGAAAAGGTCGAGATCCGGCGCAAAAGCTGGACTTGACCTTTTTCTTATTTCTCCTTCTTGAACATCATGAATACATAGACGACAGAGAATAGGGCGAGCATTGTCTCGAAAAGAAAGAGATAATGATAACCACAGAGATCTGCAACCTTTCCGCTCAACATAGATATCAAGAGACCACTAATATGAGTAATGACTGTCTGCACGGTAAAGTCTGTGCCTTCTCTGCCAACACGTACATTATCCATTGCTGTGGTATAGACCACGACACTACTCATGCCATAGCAGAACCATACAAAAATGAGTCCTGTAAGAATGAGCGGATATGTTGGTGCATCGTTAGTTATTGCGAATAGATACATCATGGCAAAAAGAGAGCATACGGCTGCAATTCTTCGGGCTGCAAAACGTCCGAGGTGACTGATAAGTTGTCCACTAGCAAGCGATGCCACACATGCAGCCAGCGAACCGGCCACACCACTCATCCAGCCAATCTGCTGCATTGAGTAGCCGAGGTCAACGAGGTATGGACGGAACATTGAAAGAGAACCAATGATGCCAGCATAATATAAGGAGAGAAAACCTATTTGGCGCCAGATACTCTTGCGTGTGAAGAACCATATGAAGTCTGCCTTTGATACAGGCTCTGAGGCTGGTTGAGGTGTGATTTTAAGTGACTTGTTACGCCATAGTGGGATTATGGCGATGATAACGAAGATACTCATGAAAGGCAGAATGTAATGCCAACCATATTTCTGGAGCAGCACAAGGAGGAAACCGCTGCCGATGAGGGTCGCTGCAAAACTGCCAAGTGATTGCATACTGTTCACTAAGCCCTTGTCTTTCTTCTTAAACGTGAGTACGGCAAGGGCATCTGTAGCAATATCCTGAGTGGCAGATGCTACAAACGACATGACGATAAGTGTAAGTATGAAATAGAAATCTTCGTGAAGGTCAAGGTGTCCCACAAAGAGGATTATAGCAGCATAGATACCTTCGCTGATAAATATACATCGGCGAAAGCCTTTCATCGTATTGCATTGGCGGTCAACTATTGGCGACCACAGGAACTTAAGCACCCATGGAAGTTTGATGAGTTGGAGAACTGCAATGGCAGAGAGCGAGAAAGATGCCTGACGCATAGTGACCTGCAATGCCGTTGAGAAGAAAGTCATTGGCAATGACTGCGCTATGTAGAGGCAGAAGAAGGTGAAGAGATTAAATCTCTGCCCTTCTGTGTTGGAATTGTATAGTCGTTGAATCCAGTGCATAGAATCGTAGCCTAACCAAGCCTTCCCAAAGGGAAGGATGTTTTATACATTCTTTCGCTTAAAAGAAGGCTTGGTCACTAATATTTATAACGTTTATCTTACTATTAAACATCCTTCCCTTTGGGAAGGCTTGGTTAGGCATTTAAAAGAATCTCTGCTTCGTCAAATCCCTGCTTGATGCGGTCGCCAATACCTATGCCATCGCGTAGATTTCCTGCAATGCGAAGGGTAGGGTATTGCTTCTGAAGTTTATCCACGGCTGCAAAACGCGCATCAGATGAGGCTTCATACTGTGGAATGGCACGTTCATGACGAAATACCCTGATTTCATCGGCCTTTGTGCCAGCAGGGAACTTTAGCATCTCGCAGAGGTAGTCATTCACGAGGGTTTCAAACTCTGCATCTGTCTTCTTCAGCATCTCTGGATGACGTGCACCTCCTATGAAGTATGCCATAGCTGCACCTCTTTCTGGGCATCTTCCTTCAAAACAGGCTGATGGGAAGAGAATGCCGAGTATCTGCTTCTTTTCGCGCGATGGTACAAGACCGCCAAATGCTAACCATTGGTTGTTTCCGCAGTCGTTCATGCCCACGCCTACCTGCACCACTGGTGCATAGTATAGGTTACTGAGGTCTTTCATTGTCTCAGCATCTACGAAAGGCAGGAGCTCAGGCAATGAGTATGCACCGCAGGTAGTCACAACCTTTGATGCGTGTATTTGCTGTTGTACACCGTCTTTCTGATAGGTTATAATCCATCCTTCATCTTCTGGATTGATAGTAATGCCCTGTGCTCCTGTTGTGATATTTTCATTTCCGATAGCATTGGCAAGTGCATTGACTAGGTTGCTAAATCCTCCCTTGGCAGAGAACACCTTCTTTGTTGCCTTGCGATCGCGTTCTGTCTTAGGTATCTTTGCCTTGGCAATGCTGCCCTTGATGAATGAGCCGTATTCTTGTTCGAGATTATAGAGTTTGGGCAATGCGAGTCGAATAGGTAACTTATAAGGATCACCTGCAAACACGCCAGAGAGAAAAGGATCAACGCCATACTGCACATATGACTTTCCCAGACGGCGCTCTGCTAATGAAGCTACCGACTCGTAAGGGTCGTTGCCTTTTTTGCGCCAAGGTTCTCCGAGTATACGAAATTTATCATACCAGGTGAAGAGCGGAGTCTTTAATGCTGTTGCGAGGCTTGAAGGAAGTGCATGGAACTTATCACCCTTCCACACAAGACGGCGTTTGCTTGATTCACGAGCAGTCTCAAGCGTACATGCATCGCCTAATTGCTCGAAAAGTTCTGCCACCTCTGGATGCTTCAGTACGCCAGTATTTGGACCGCTCTCGAATGTGAAGTTACCTATCTTCTGAGTGTTTATTTGACCACCTATGCGGTTCTGGCACTCAAGTATCTGTATGTCCTTTCCCTTGCGGTGCAGTTCATAGGCACATGTCATGCCTGTTATACCAGCACCGATTACAACAATATCTTTTTTCATTTACATTATATTGGCTTTGAAAATTTCTTATCTGTATTTTGCATAAGCGGGTCGAGTGCTGCTGCCACGTTACGCACAAATGGATGTCCTGCGGTGGTCATGATTATACCTTTATCTGTTATGTCAATCAATCCGTCGTTTGCAATCTCGTTAAGCTGTACCTCGTCATAGTGCAGCGCAGCCTTAACCTCGGCTTCGCTAATTTGCATCGTAGAGGCAATCTCGTCCCAGTTCAGTCGGTAGTTACACATCAGGCGTTCTATAACCTCCTTTGCTATTCGTTCTTGTGGCGTAAGCGTATAGCCCTTGCGCGTGGTTAACTCTCCTCTGAGTGTAGTGTCAATATACTCCTGAATATCCTTCGTGTTCTGGGCGTATGTGCTGTCGAGCTGGCTGATACCAGTTGCACCGAAGGCATACACTTGCCCTGTTGTGCGACGTGTACAGTAGCCTTGGAAGTTGCGGTAAAGCAGTCCGGCCTCTAATGCCTTGTAAAGCTCATCCTCTGGCAATACGAAGTGATCCAACCCGATACTCTTATATCCTGCCTCATGCAGCATGTCAGCAGCCACCTCAAACATCTTCTGCTTCTCCTCAGTTGCCGGAAGTCCATGCTTCTCAAGAACTTGTTGACGTTTGAATACCCAAGGCACGTGACCATAACTGAAGGTGACAAGACGGTCAGGATGCAGCTGTATAGCTTTCTCTATATTCTTTGCGAAAGATGCAGGAGTCTGATATGGGAGTCCGAAGAGGAAATCCATATTAACCGTAGCATCTGCAGAACGCAATATCGTTATTATCTCTTCAAGTGGCAGATTGCTTGGTGTGCGTCCTACGGTTTCAAGCACCTTTGTGTCAAGATCCTGCACACCGATAGAGAATCGGTTGAAATGGCTCTCGGTGAGTGCTATCCAGTCTTGTTCTGTAAGATAGCCAGGATGACACTCAACTGCAATCTCAGGTTTCTCTATTGTTGGGAAAAGTGAAAGCAGATGGTCATTTATCTCCTTGAGAACGGATGCTGGCATTGCTGTCGGACTTCCACCTCCGAAATGTATCTGGCTTATTGGGCGACTCTTGTCCAAGTCTGCAGTCACCATGTCAATCTCCTTGTGTATAGCATCAATGTATCGTGCTACCGTATCGCCTGTGCGTGGCATGATGTAAGAGTTACATCCGCAGTAATGGCACAAGCGCTTGCAGAAAGGCATGTGGAGATAGAAGGATATCAATTGAGTTCCTTCGCTATTTGATCGGCGAACGGCATCAGCATACTCTTCCGGCTTCATTTCTCGGAAGTAGTTAGCTGGAGGATAGCTCGTGTAACGTGGCACCGATACGTTGTATTTCTTTATAATGGCCTCTCCCCCTGCCCTCTCCCGTAGAGAGGGAGCCGATTTGCGAATGGGGGATTGGTTATATTTCTCATTTTTCATTTTCCAATTTTTCATTTGTCCTTACACCTCCAGCTCCCTCTCTACGGGAGAGGGCGGGGGGAGAGGCCTTTTAGAAGTTAATCGTCAATTCGGTGCCAACGGTTATTGGTGTGCCTTTCTGCGCATATTTTGCAGATGACACAAAGTAATAGCTGTGATATTTCGTGTTGCTCAGGTTCTTGCCCCAGAAAGCAAGGCTGAACATCCCTTTCTTCAATTCAATACGTGCACTTGGCAATACGTACATGTGCTGACAAACGGCATTATCCTCAAGCCAGTAGAGCTTGCCCACGCCGTTCACTCCTGCTGAAATATTGATGGCATCAAGCGCACCAACTTCTCGGAAGCTATAGTTCGCATTCAAGGCAAAGGTGTTGCGTGGCACCATAGGCACGATATTGCCAGAGTAATTCACAGTCTCACTCTTCTTGTAGTCAAGGAACTTAGCGTATGTATAGCCATAGTTCGCCTGAATGGTGAGGGCGGGCGTCGGATGGTAGTTGATCGACAACTCTACGCCCTTACTGTTAGAATGTCCTGCATTACTTACCACGTTGCCAAGTCCTGGTACAGTCTGATTCACATGTTGATTCTTCCAGTCGATATAAAAGAAAGTAGCCTCTGCCGAGAAACTGCCGTCTTCGCTTGCCAGTTTTGTGCCAATCTCGTAGTTCCAGTTATATTCTGAATCATACGTGCGGTCTTCGTCCGTAGGAATCGTGGCATTGAATCCACCACCCTTATATCCCTTCGTTATGTTTCCGAACACCATATTTCTTTTGCTGAATGCATACTGGAGTCCGAAACGTGGAATCAATTCCGTAAACTTCAGCGTTTCCACAAATGGTTCGCCCGCAGGCTGTGTTGAGTTGTCCTCGTGGTTTAGTTGCGTGCGTGCATAGTCCATACTGTTATATTCATGGTCAAGGCGCAGACCGATGGTTGCAGAAAGTCCTCCCACGAGATTGTAAGAGCCTTGAGCAAAGAGAGCAGCACCACGTAGCGACGTGTCGTATAGCGAACGCTGTTCATATCCCTTTGTAAGATAGTCGGTACCTTGATCCTGAGTGCCCCATTGACTGAAAAGGAATGTTCCCACTACCCATTGAAACCTGTTCTCGTGTTCCGATTTCAGAGTAATCTCTTCGCTAATCACGTTATGGCGAATGCCGTTAGTGACGAAGTATGTGTCATTGGCGGTGAAGTCCTGATCCACCTCCTGATCGTCGCGTATATACTGAAATGAGGTTTGACTATTTAGGCTCCATTTATCGCTTGTGTAGTTGGCTGTGAAGCCTGTACCTGAGATAAGTCGCTTGTAGCCTGATGGACGGTTGTAGCTTACATCGCCAAGCGAATCAATCTCAGGCTTATATACCGAATACGCATATCCGCCTTGGTTGAGGTAATCCAGACTTGAAGACAATCGCATCATCCACTTCTCCGTTGGCTTGTAGTGCAATGCCACTCTACCGCCACCTGCATTCAGTTTGTCGGCATTCTTACCAAGCGTGATGTTTTTGAAATAACCATCGCTATGCTCATAGTAGCCACTAAGGTTAAAGCCAAACTGCTCATTGAGCAATGCGTAGTGCGAAGCCTGTGCCTTAACGGTGTTATAGTTGCCATAGCGCAGACGTACCTTAGTGCCTTGATAGTCAAAAGGCGTATAGTTATACACATTAATCACACCACCAATCGTGTTGCGTCCATATAATGTGCCTTGCGGACCACGCAACAGTTCGATTGCCTTTACATCGAGCATATCGGTGTTGAAGGCAGAAATCTCAAAGTGTGGCATACCGTCAACGTAGTAACCTACGGCAGTACCCTTCACCTTTGAGTATATACCACGCATGATGATAGGCGTGGTCTGTCGTGAACCATACTCTGGTATGAAAATGTTAGGTAACTGTGATGACAAATCCTCGATGTTGCCAATCTGGTTTGTCTGAATCTGATAGCTACCCACCGTAGAGACAGACGAAGGAGTGAGGTTGTGTCTGTTTACCTTAGTGCCAACGATAGAGACATTCTTCAGAGTCACGTTATCAAAGACACTATCATTTGCCTCGAAATCCTCAGCATGAACTGAGGTTAATCCTGAAACAGTAAATACGGCAGTTAATGCCATTAGCTTTTGTGTTGTCATAATTACATTTATTCATTTAGTTTTTTGAATTCGGGTGCAAAATTAAAACTATTATTTCACATACGAAATCCTCATTTATATGGATTCTTCATTCATCCATCGTTATTTATGGGGAAAACAGGAACACTTCTTTGTCGGTAGAAAACGTATTTCGGTAAATTTCATGGTAATATTTTGGAGGAATCAGATTTTTTGGTTATTTTTGCACACAGATATTAAAACAAATATATATTAACCCATAAAAACAGTTTATAAGAAACAGAAAGTAAAAGGTAATTAACAGATGAACGGTAACGTTCCCCTTATGCGGAATCTGTATCAGATACTGGTATCTGCAAGATAGTTAAACATTTATTTATTAACTTGGGTGAGCAACTACCGATTCTCTCGACATAAAAAATACATAGAGCTATTTGCTCTTGTTCTCTCTACTCTAAATCGCCAATTTCTAGTTACGAGAACAAGTAAGCGAAAAGTTCAATGTCCGTTTAGGGCATGGGCTTTTCCGTAACTTGTCAGTAACGTGGTGTTTGGCGATACCTGAGTAGAGGACGAGACTTTCGGAAGGTCTGCGCCCTTTTATTTTTTATCTAATCATGAAAAAGTTATTAACACTTATTTTATTAAGCATGATTGCCTTCAATACGATTCATGCGGAAATTACTTGGACTCTTTCAGATGATGGCACATTGACCATATCAGGAACGGATATGCCAGATTATGGTTATGGTGATGCACCATGGTATTCACAACGTGATAAAATAATGAATGTTGTTATTGAAAACGGTGTGAAAAATATTGGAGCATTTGCTTTCCGTGATTGTTCCTCTCTTGTTTCTGTAAACATTCCTGAATCTGTGACAAGTATAGAACATGAAGCTTTCTCTAGTTGTTCTGCTCTCGAAACAATCATTGTAGACAATGATAACCCTAAGTATGATAGTAGAAATAATAGCAATGCTGTTATTGAGACAGAAACAAACACAATGATTGCAGGTTGTAAGAATTCTATAATTCCAAACTCAGTAACGAGCATTGGATTATGTGCTTTCTATGGATGTTCAGGGCTCACCGATATTTCTATTCCTGAGTCTGTAATCAATATTGGTCAAATGGCTTTCAGACTTTGTACGGCCTTGACTTCTGTTAGCATCCCCAATTCTGTGGTAAATATTGAAAGTGAGGCTTTCTATGGTTGCTCGTCTCTGACTTCTGTCAATATTCCAAGTTCTGTGGCGAACATAGAAGGAAATGTTTTTTCATATTGTCCAGCCCTAGAGTCAATCATAGTAGAAAATGACAATCCAAATTATGATAGTAGAAATAATTGCAATGCTGTTATTGAAACAGAAACAAATTCGCTAATTGCCGGTTGCAATAAAACCATTGTCCCAAGCACTGTTACAAGTATTGGAAGTTCCGCTTTCTGGGGATCCTCATTGACTTCTGTTAACATCCCAAACTCTGTGACAGACATTGGCACATTAGCATTCTCTAGTTGTTATTCATTATCTTCTATCTATATTCCTAATTCTGTGACGAATATTGAAGCTAGTGCTTTTTTTGATTGTTCACATCTCGGATCAATTACAGTAGAAAATGGAAATCCGAAATATGATAGTCGAAACAATTGTAATGCTATCATTGAAACAGAATCGAACACTTTGATTCAAGGATGTGAAAATACTATAATTCCAAGTTCTATTACAAGTATTGGAGATTATGCATTCTATTATTGTTATGGGCTCACTTCTATAACCATCCCAAATTCTGTGACGAGTATAGGAAGTAGTGCTTTCTCTGGAACTAAATGGTATAACAACCAGCCTGACGGTTTAATTTATGCAGGGCTTGTTATTTATGGATATAAGGGTGTTATGCCAGCAAACACAAAGATTGACATAAAAGAAGGAACGAAAGGTATTGCTGGTGAGGCTTTTATGTATTGCTCGTCTTTGTCTTCCGTAAACATCCCCAACTCTGTGACAAATATAGGAATGAATGCTTTCTATGGTTGCTCTTCTTTAACTTCTGTCAATATTCCAAGTTCTGTGGCGAGTATAAGAGAGGGAACTTTTCATGGTTGCTCTTCCTTGACTTCTATTAGCATCCCAAATTCAGTGACAAGCATTGGGGCTGAAGCCTTCTCTGGTTGCTCTTCCCTGACTTTTGTCGATCTCCCGAATTCTGTAACAAGTATTGAAACTAGAACTTTCGATGGTTGCACTTCGTTAACTTCATTCAGCATTCCATACTCTGTAACGAACATTGGAATCCAGACTTTCGAAAGATGTAGTTCACTATCATCACTTATATGTAATGCACTAATACCTCCAACAGTAGGAAGTTGGGTATTTCATAATACGCAATATCAGTCGGGCACTTTATATGTGCCAGCATCTGCTATTTCTGCATACAAAAATGCTGATGGATGGAAGGACTGGAAGAATATTCTGCCAATTCCAAATGAGTATACTCTAACTGACGGTGAATCATACAATATCGGTTCACAACTAGATGGATATAACATTTCATATTTGCGCACCTTCAGCAATACCAACTGGCAGGCTCTATACATACCATTTTCTTTAAGCTATGACGATTGGAAAGATGATTTTGATGTGGCTTATATCAATGGTATTCGTCAGTTGGATAAGGATGATAACGGCACTATTGACGAGACAATAATGGATATTATCAAAATAAAGAGTGGTTCAACAGCTCCTAATACTCCATATCTCATAAGGGCTAAGATTATTGGCGAGAAGACATTATCCGCAAGCAATGCCATTCTCTATGCAGCAGAAGAGAAAAGCATAGATTGCAGAACAACTATTGTAGAATACACATTTACTGGCACTTATAGCTCAATCCCATCTGCAACTATGATTGCAAACAATTATTATGCTATGGGTGGTGGTGAGCTAATTCACAGCGATGGCTCTAATGACCTAAAGCCTTATCGTTGGTATATGAAAGCTGAGTCTCGTAATTCTTCTTATAACGCAAATAATGCCGCTAAGACTATCACTATCAATGTGATAGGCGACGAAGAGGCAACGACTGGTGTTCGTCAATTACAAATGACTAATGGCGAATTTGCTGTTTACGATTTGAACGGCAGAAAGGTTAATGAGAATAATTTGAAGCCGGGCATTTATGTAAAGAACGGAAAGAAGTTTGTTGTAAAATAGTAATGATTATGAGAAAGAAATATACCAAACCGAAACTAACGATTGAAGCTATGAATCTCCCATTACTTGCAGATACAAGCAATATTCATGTTGGAGGCATAGGCTCGTTTGATGCAAAAGAGACTTCTTCGTGTATTGACGATGAAGAAGATTATGAATAATGCAATTAGGCTCTAGATAAAGTTTTCATTATCTAAACCAAAAGGGTATCACGCAATGTGATACCCTTCTTTTTTAGTTGGTGCGATTTTGGGATGTATAGCACATTTTTATTGTAATTGTAATTATTGTAATTCCTCATGTTTTTTGCAATGACGGGATTTCACTTTTTAAAAAAAACTGGAAGAATTTAAATAGGGGGGTGCACTTTTGCTTGTTTTTGCCATTTTGCCTACTGATTACCAGTGATTTACGTTGCGTGCACCCCCCCCTAATGTGTTTCTTTTCATAGGTGTACTTCAAGGGAGGGGTGCACGCTTCATTATCTCTTGACTGTCAGAGCGTTATACCTGTAAAATGGGCAAAAGTGCACCCCCCTATTTAAAAACTCTCGCGAAAAAAAATATTCTGAACGTGGAAATCACGAAAGGAAGTTAAATTATTCACCTCCCTCTCAGGTCCGTTGTAAGTCCGTTATAGGTCCGTTGTAAGTCCGTTCCCTATAATGGGAGGTGAATGGGACTTACAAGGGACTTGCAACGGACTTGCTTGGGAGTTGGATAGAGGGCGAATGATGGCAAGAAAAAAGTGATAAAACTGAGAACTCAATTTTATCACTTAATGCCTAATTCCTGTTCTAATGCTTGTATCTCGCAACAGAAATCTTGGTCTTTCTTTATCTTGTCTGCTATGAGATGCAGGCTATGGAGGACGGTGGAGTGGTCTCTGCCTCCTACACATCTGCCTATGCGTGATGCCGGCATTCGTATGTGTTTGTCGGCAAGATACATTATAATCTGACGTGGGAGGACAATCTCACGTTTGCGAAGAGGTCCTTTTATCTGCTGTTCTGTGACGTCGTAGTGGGTGCAGACAATACGAATGATGTCATCAATGGTGAGAGTCTGATTGTCGGTCTTTATGGCTCGTGTGACAATTCGCTCTACGAACTTTAGGTCGATGTTGCTGTTTTCGACAATGCTGTAAGCTATGAGCGAGTTGATGATGCCCTGAATCTCTCGTATGCTGCCGTTGACATTCTCGGCTATGTATGTGATGACAGGTCCTGGTATGTTAAGTCCGTCACGCTTTATCTTTTGTTTCAGGATATCCACGCAGAGCTGCACATTAGGTTTTAGCATCTCTGCTACCATTCCGCCTGAGAAACGTGTGATGAGACGATCCATCATACCGCTGAGCTGAACAGGTGGACGGTCACTTACGAGAATGATACGCTTTTCTATACGGAAAAGGTGCTCGAAGATATGGAAGAATGTATTTTGCGTCTTCGGTGCTGTGAGCCATTCCTGTACATCATCGATGATGAGCATGTCGATGGTTTGGTAGAAACCGATGAAATCGTTGATTTTGCCCTGTATCTGGGCATTGCTGTATTGCATCTGAAACTCACGTGCGCTGACATACAGCACTCGTTTGTTTGGGTATATCTCTTTGCATCTAACGCCGATAGCGTTGACAAGGTGAGTCTTGCCACAGCCTGAAGGACCATGAACAAACATTGGGTTGAACTGTGTGCCTTGTGGGTGCTCGGCAATTTTCAGTCCTATGGAACGGCAGAGCTTATTTGATTTACCTTCCACATAGCTGTCGAATGTCTGGTGCAGGTTTAGCTGTGAATCAATTTCTGGGAGGTGATTGATGGAACCAGGAGCACGAGTGAGCTCCTGAGTGTTGTCGGTGGCAAGAAGCTCTTTTGCCTTTCCGTCACCGCTTTTTGTATCTAAAGCTCCTTCGTATGTATATCCACCATCATTCGTCGCTCTGCGCTTCATCTGAGGCGTAGAGGTATTTGTTGGCATACTATCATCTTTCACGATAGTAGTATCCCATGCTAGTTTTATTCTGCCAAATGTATTACTTATTGCAATGCGGAGGTGCTCGAAGTAGTTCTTTTGGATGTATTGAGCCACATAGTCGCTAGGTATGCTTAGAGTGAGAGTGCATGTAGCTGGACTATATGACTTGAATTCCACCTTTGAGAACCATCTTTCATACTCGCTAGCCTCTATATTCTGCTGGAAGTATTGTTGGCAGCTTGCCCATAGGGCACGTGAATTTTGCACGTTAGGATTTTGTTAAAGGCCCCTCACCCGTTCTGCGGATACCCTCTCCCCAAAGGGGTAGGGATATGTTAGTATAGCCGCTGGTGTGGGGCTGTTGTTTATTACTTATCTTTCTTTCCGAAAAGGGAAAAATGTACGTATCTCTTTGGATGAGCCTTGAGGTCAACAAGCAGGGAATCTGCTGCTGCCATTGTGGCTGTCATGTTGTTGTAGAGTCCTTGGTCGTGGAGTAGGAGACCGACTGTACCTTCACGTGAGTTGAGGGTGTTGGTGAGGTGCTCTACGTTTGCAAGTGTCTTGTCAACCTTCGCCATTGTGCCTGCAAGGTCAAGGGCTGCGAGATTGCCTGTGAGCTTTTCTGTGTTGGCAAGGGTTGCGTCAGCTTTTTCTGCAATACCCGGAACGCGCTGGTTGAGATCTGCAAGCATCTTGTTCAGTTCCTTTGTAGATACCGTTAGGTCATCGGTTATCTTCTGCGCGTTGTGGAGCGTGTTTGCAAGAGCAGGATCAGCCAAAAGCATATTGACTGATGCAAGAATGCTATCGAGCTTTGGAAGCATCTTCTCAATGGCTGGAACCATTGCCTTGACCTGTCCTAAGGCTCCTTCTGAAACAGCACCCTTGATAATGTCTCCCGGCTTGAGAAGGTTGTCGGGTGTGCCTGCAAGAAGAAGGTTCACTCTTGAGTTACCCATAAGGTCGGTACTGATCTCGGCTGTTGTACCTACTGGAAGGTGAAGTGCCTTGTCAACATCGGCTCTTGCCACGATGACATGACGCTGATAATCGTATTTTGTATCCAGTATCGTACCTATGCGATAGCCGTCGGCATAGATAGGAGCGGCTCCTGAAAGACCTTCTGCATTATCAAATTCAACTATGTAGATGTTATCTGATGCGAAGAGCGATTGGCCCTTGAGGAAGTTCATTCCAAAGTACAGAAGAACCAAACCGACTATTGCCACAAGGGCTATCCTTACTTCTTTTGTAAAATATTTCACTGTTGTATTTCTTTTTCTTTTTTATCTTCTCTTATTCAACTTGTACTCAATGATTGCATCATTGATGTTAGGCACCTTCTCGCCATTCTTGAATGCAACGATGAAGCATCCCGGGAACTTGCTGACAATATTCTTGCGCAACTCAACTATCTCTTCATAGTCGGTTGTAGCTCCCAATGTGTATTTGAATACCCTGCCTTCCTTGTAGTAGTTTGGCTCTTCACCCTTGAGACGTGAGTCGCTTGGGTCGAGAACTTTCTCGGAAATGAATATCTGTATCTTGAATACAGGAGCACCGACAGGGGCGTTGTTGGCTTTTGGCGTTGTTGCAGGCTTTGGCCTTGCAGCAGGAACTTGCTGTGCCGGTTCTGCCTTAGCTATTGGCTTTGGCTCAGCCTTTGGTGCAGGAGTAGGCTCGACCTTTGGCTTCTGAACAGTAGCTTGTGGCTGTTCCTGTGGAAGAGGCTTAACCTGTGGCTGCTGTGCAGGTTTTGGCTGCTGTTGCTGTGGCAAAGTCTGAGCCTTAGGCTGTTCTGCAGGTTTTGGCTGTATTTGCTGAGGCAAAGTCTGTGGCTTAGGAAGTTCTGGTTCTTTTTTTGCCTGCGGACTTTGACTTGGCTTTAGAGCCTGATTTTGATTTTGAGCCTGATTTTGACTTGGCTTTAGAGCCTGATTTTGATTTTGAGCCTGACTTTGACTTGGCCTTAGAGGCTGATTTTGATTTTGAGCCTGACTTTGACTTGGCCTTAGAGGCTGATTTTGGTTTTGAGCCTGGTTTTGACTTGGCCTTAGAGGCTGATTTTGGTTTTGAGCCAGATTTTGATTTGGCTTTGGAACCTGATTTTGATTTTGAACCTGTCCTTGACTTGGCTTTAGAGGCTGATTTTGACTTTGAGCCTGTGCCTGATTTGGATTTGGCCTTGGACTTGGCTTTAGAGGTTCGTTTATTTTTGGCAAGGTTGGCTGCACTTGAGCGATTTCCGGTTCGTTTGGAACTGGTAGCTGCTTCATGTTTACGACCTCCCTTATCTCTAACTCCGGCTCCGGTTGCCAAGGCTCTTCCGCTTGACTTGGAGCCTTTGTCGAGGAAGACGATCCACTACCGTAATGGTTCTTATACTTTACGAATGCCTCATAGATGCCTTTCGCCATGTTGTCAACATGAAATGCGTTGTTCAGCATCTTTTCTTCATCGCTTGTAGAGATGTATCCAAGCTCAATCAAACAACTTGGCATAGATGTCTTGCGTAGTACAAGGAATCCGGCCTGTTTTACGCCCTTGTTTGGACGGTTGGCTGCAGCACACACATTTGTCTGTACGAGCTTTGCGAGTTCAACGCTCTTTGCCATGTTGTTATCCTGAAGGTACTCGAAAATGATATAGCTCTCGGAAGAGTTCGGGTCAAAGCCCTCATAATGCTTCTTATAGTCCTTCTCCATGAGGATAACGGAGTTCTCTCGCTTAGCCACTTCAAAGTTATCGGCTGCTCGGTGCATACCGAGGGTGTAGGTCTCAAGACCGCGTGCTATTTTCTTGCCTGGAAGTGCGTTTGTGTGGATGGAGATAAAGAGGTCAGCCTTTGCCTTGTTGGCTATTGCTGCGCGTTCTTGAAGTTCAACGAACACGTCGGTCTTGCGTGTGTAAATCACTTTCACATCGCTACAGTTGCGCTCTACATATTTTCCGAAGGCAAGGGCTGTTCGCAGATTGATATCCTTCTCCTTGGAGAATTTACCAATAGCACCTGCGTCATGTCCTCCATGTCCGGGGTCTATCACAAGCGTGAACTTGTGCTTGCCGGCAGCCATTGCGACTACGGCAAAAAGTGTTAATATGAATGAGATTAAAGACCTGCGCACCATCTTTATTTATGTACATTTTTTGCAAAGCCCATTAAGCTCCGCAAGTTCCCAAGTACAATTTCAAATATTAATTGTCAATTTTCAATCGGTTCCCCTGGAATATATCTCTTCAGGGCACGAGCAACACCGTTTTTCCACATATTGAGCATTTCCTCCTTGAAGGTAAGTGACTCTATGAGCTTTACCACCAATGGGATAGGCATGTGGTAGCGTAGTACACCAGAGAACAGTTTTGCATAGTTCCAGCAATCTGGGTTGAACTTCTCGGAAAGTCCTTCAACGGTAGTCTTATAGCCTTTACGGTTCTCAAACTGGAAGTCATAACGATGTGTTCCGTCTGGATTTGTCTGACGGATAATCTTGCCATTGACAACATTCTTAGGCAATACTATGCCTTCCTCGTCATCCTGAATGCCTGTGAAAATCTCGTAGGGACGTCCGTCGAGCAACCCGACAAAGGCCACCCATTTCTCCTTGTTGTTCTGGAAACGCACTACATCACATTCCAGAACGTCAGGACGCTCCACTACTATGTTGATATCGCTATCGTATGTCATAAAAAAGTTGTATTTTGCAAAATATGCTGCAAAATTACAAATAAGTTTTCAATCATCCAAATTATTTTACGAAAATTAGTATCTTGTGATTGGTACTCTTGTTGTAGATTAATGTGAATTTCCTTTGAATTATTTGGCAGTATAGTAATTTTTGTTTACTTTTGCCCTCGAAATGAGTAATATCCGAACATTCGAAATCCTCACATTCTTATGGTAAGAAAATCATTTTTGTTTTTTGTGTTATTCGTATTTGCAACATCGGGTGATTTGTTTGCTTCTAAACCAATTGACTTAAATAGGAAATGGGTTATTAACACTATTTTCCAAAGTGCAGATAATGGTCAATCGTCTTTAGAACTTCATCCACATGAAGGGTGGAATCTGTATTTTAATGAGAACGGAAAAGGAATTCTTGTCTTTCCTTCTAAGGAAAAGAGATTCTTTACGTGGTCTTTGTCTAATGACACTCTTAATATTTCTTGTAGTGATACTTTGGCACAATACAAAGTTGGTGAGGTTAAAATCAGCAACAAGAAACACGACATAATACAAAGAAAACTCAAAATAATAACTCCTGGTAGTAGAGATTTTAATATGTCATTTATTATGCATTCTCCTCAGAAAACCTTTTCTGATTTTGTATTTGATAAAAATATAAAGGATGCAAAATTTAGTAACAGAGTAAAACGAATAATAAGTAAATACGACCACGATATTATTATTAGTGGATATGAAAATGCAGATGGTAAACTGCATTATGCATATCCTAATATTGATAATAACAGTAATAATAAGCTTTTGGGAGATGATATTTCAAATGTAGGAGAAGCAGGACAGTGGGTAATCTTTGTATTATATGACGAAAAAATGAAATCTCTAAGAAAAATATTACTATTGAAACTTTATTATGATGAGTTTTTAGTTGATGGCATATATTTACAAGACTATATGGAAATCAAGGATTGACTTCTGATTACCGTATCTTCCCACACCTCCAATCAATTACTTTGTATATTTCTTGGCGATGTGGGATTTTTCTTTTCTCTCTTTCTTGATTCTTCACCCTAAGAACATGGGCTTTCCCTTGCAAGAAACTCCGTTGTTTTTTCGCTCTTCCTCCGTAGATACTCCATCGTTACTCCATATCAACTCCATATCAAGTCCATCGTTTCGATGGAGTAACGATGGAGATGCGATGGAGTAACGATGGAGAAACCTCGGAATATCAAGGAAGGATTTTCCTTTTTATTTGCTATTGATTAATAAGAATCCGATGACTTTGAGACAAATTCCATAGCCTTTGCTCTGGCAGGCTTTCCTGTTTCCGTAAGAGGAAGTTTATCTATATGGATGATGAGTTTTGGCTTACTGAACTTATTATTCATTTCGCTAAGTTCTTTTTGAGCCAGTTCTGTGTCTCCTTCGGTAAGTAAAACCACGATTTCACCGAACTTTGCATCCTTTTTTTTCGTTATCATAAACGGAGAAGAAAGTAAAGGCAGAAGTTCACGTTCTATTTCCTCTATCTGTAGTTTTACTCCACCAGAGCAGATAACATTATCGCGTCTGCCTATTATGCGGAAAGTCCCGTCTTTTCGTAGCTCTGCTATATCGTTGGTTGTCAATGTTTCTGAATTCAAGGCAGGTGCGTTGATTATCAGACAACCATCTTGATCTTGCGAGAGTCGGACGCCTGGCATTGGCGTGTACCATTCAGATGCGTCCTTTCCTGAAAGTCTTCGCATAGCGATATGGGAGAGTGTCTCGGTCATTCCGTAGGTGCTCCATATTGCATTTGGGAATGTGCGGATTTGCTTTCCCACTTCTTCGCTAATGGCTCCACCTCCCACTATTACATGCTTTGTATTGGCAAGCGCTTCTCTTTCTTTTTCGACAAGTAGGGTGTTGTAGAGCTGAAGTGGTACAATAGCGGCAAAGGTTGGTGGTGTTTGCTGAAGTGCAATATCGGCAAAGGGATGTCCGCTTGGTGGAATGTCTATCAGTTTTAGTCCTCTTTCGATAGCTCTTACCACCATCATCTTACCTGCGATATAGTCGAGAGGCATACAGAGAAGTGCCGTATCACCTTCATGAAGGTCGAGGAAGTCGCATGTCATTCTTGCAGAAGCACGCATACGTGATTTCTCTACGAGCATACGTTTTGGTGTGCCCGTACTGCCACTTGTCTTTACCTCTATGAGAGGTGAGGACGACAGGAAATCAGATGTAAATTCCTCTAATGTCATTATTCGACAACTATATTAGCGCCTTCTATGTGGATATTGTTCTCTATGTTGTCTGTGAATAACTGTCCTGTGCCTAATCCTTGCGGGAAGGTGATGTTAGGACCATAAACGGATTCTGCAAGGAGGGCGATTGAACGAAGTCCGATATTACTCTCAAGCGCAGAGGTAATCCAAGAGTTAATGCCTCGCTTGTTTGCAAGGTCAATCCATTCGCGAGTGCCAGATAATCCACCATGCATAGTTGGTTTCAATACTATGTATTGTGGATGGATAGTATCAAGCAGTTTTTCCTTTTCCTCTGGATTATTTACACCTATCATTTCTTCATCAAGGGCAATGGCAAGAGGGGATTCCTTGCAAAGTCGTGCCATCTCGTCCAATTGTCCCTGACGGATAGGCTGCTCTATGGAGTGAATATCATATTTGGCCAGTTCTATGAGCCTATCCATAGCCCATTCTGGAGAGAATGCTCCATTGGCATCAACACGCAATTGCAGGTCTCCCTTTGGAAAACATGAACGCACATAGCGTATCAATTCTATCTCCTTTTGCCAGTCGATAGCACCTATCTTGAGCTTGATACAGCGAAATCCAATCGCCATTTTGGTCTTTACCTGTTCAAGCATATCCTCGAAAGAGGACATCCAGACAAGTCCGTTGATTGGTATTGATATCTTTTCCTTTAAGTTTTCACCTCTTACCTCTGCTACTGCTGATTCAAGGGCGAAACGAAGGGCAGGGTAGGAGAGCATATCGTCTGGCCATGTTCCGTTGAGAACAGAGGGTAGTGCCTTTTCTGCAAGTCGTCTTACCTCTGAGATATCGGGATAGGCATTACGGTCGCATGAAAGGTCGGGTAGGGGGGCAAGTTCACCTATGCCTCTCTTCCCTGTCGCTTTATCTGTGAGTGTAATGAGATACATCTCGTGAAGAGAATATTCTCCACGAGATGTACGTGCCGGTTTCTTGAAATGAAGAGTTTCTTTTGAAATGCTTAACTCCATAGATAATTGTCACTTGCAAATTTTCAATTATCAATTATCAATTTTCAATTGCCCTTAAGGCAAAGGTTTTCCCCAGTTAGGCTTGCGCTTCTCAAGGAATGCACGACCACCTTCCTGAGCCTCGTCCATGAAGTAATAGAGCAAGGTTGCATCACCTGCAAGTTGCTGAATACCAGCCTGTCCGTCAAGTTCGGCATTAAGACCAGCCTTAATCATACGGAGAGCCATTGGAGAGCGTTCCATCATAGTTTTTGCCCATGAGATACACTCGTCTTCAAGCTGATCGTAAGGTACAACCTTATTCACCATACCCATTTCCTCAGCTTCCTTGGCAGTATATAGACGGCACATGAACCATATCTCGCGTGCCTTCTTTTGACCAACGATACGTGCGAGGTATGAGCTTCCGAAACCTGCATCGAAGCTTCCAACCTTTGGACCTGTCTGTCCGAACTTTGCATTCTCGGCAGCAATGGTGAGGTCACAGACAAGGTGGAGTACGTGACCACCGCCAACCGCAAATCCGTTGACCATAGCTATGACAGGCTTTGGCAGACGACGAATCTGCATCTGTACATCGAGTACGCTGAGACGTGGTACGCCCTCATCATCCACATAGCCACCACGACCTTTCACGTTCATATCGCCACCTGCACAGAAAGCCTGCTGACGAAGATATTCCTCGTCGGTTTGTCCATCCTTGCGAGGTGTCTCGGCACCTGTGAGGAGCACTACGCGGATATCTTGATTCTCACGACATATAGCAAATGCCTCGGATAACTCTTTGGTTGTTAGGGGCGTAAAAGCATTACGATAGCGAGGGCGGTTGATAGAAATCTTTGCTATGCCCTCTGCATATTCAAGGATTATCTCCTTAAAAGGGTGTAGGATTGTCCAGTTCATATTAGTTTCTTTATGGTGAGCCTAGATAGTCTACCGTTTATAGAATTTATAGTTGATTATTTTGTTACTATGATTTCAAGAAGTTTAGGTGCATTTCCACCTTCTTCCGTTAGCCAGTCAATGGCATTGGTTATATCTTCTGCCTTGCTGACGGTCTTTCTTGAAATGCCATATTGGTGGCAGGCACCTACGGCTGTTGTGTGGTGTGAAGCCATTACGTATTCATCGCGAGCAGGAGAGTTTTCCAATCCTGGTAACTGTCTGAAAATCTCGCCACCTCCATTATTTAGGAGAAGTATGCGGAGATTTGGTTTCAGGTGCATGTTCCAGAGAGCGTTCTGGTCATAGAAGAAACTGAGATCTCCTATAACGCAATACACATTTCCTTCGCTTACGAGAGAAGCACCTACGGCTGTGGAGAGCGAACCTTCTATTCCGTTGAGACCTCGGTTGCAGAATACATAATGATTGGCATAACGTGCTGCAAGACGTATGGCGGTAGAGTTGGCGTAATACACATCAGACTCCTTCGTCATGCGTTTCTCCAGTTCCTGAACTGCTTGTTCCGTAATCTTGACAGGCTGTTTTTTTGCATCTTCCCTGACAGAAGATAGAAGTCTGTCCCAGTTCATGCCAAAGGCGTTCTTCTCTAATTTTAGTATTGAAGATAAGTCTTCAAAAACGGTTGTGGCAGAACCCTGAAGTATATAACTTGCATGTTGTGTGATATCCTCAATCTGCATTCGCTCGTTGAGCATCACTATTGCGCAGTTGTCAAGAGTTCGCATGAACTGTCGCAGGCGCTTGCTGATAGTCGTACTGCCAATATATAAAAGGAAATCGGGCTTATATTCTTCCGTATCAGAGCCTATCTTTGCAAAAGAGTCATCAAGACTTGGTGAAGGATCATCGCAAGAGAGAGGCTCTGAAAGGATTGTTATGCCTTCGCGGAGCTTTGCTATTGTCTTGCTTGGAATCTCGTAGCGTTGGCTCTGTCCTATGACGAACATAGGGCGTTGTGAGCGTGAAAGCATATCGAGGAAGAATTTCCTTTCTATCTCGTCATTCCATCGAAGTGGATATATGCCTTGAAGTTCTGGCAATTCCTTTATTGAGAAATCAAAGAGAGGTTCGGATATAGGTACGTTGATATGTACAGATCTCTTTGTTGTCATCAATGTTAGGATAGCCTCACATACGAGTCTGCGACAATGCCATTGTTCTATTTCGTCCTTACATTCCGGTAGGTTCACGCTTTTCTCAACAAAAGAGCCTAATGCATTTGGCTGTGGCATGGTCTGGCCATCAAGCTGACCAATCCAAGCCTGTGGTCTGTCGGCAGAAATGACAATTATTCCGCAATTCTGATAAGATGCCTCGGCTGCACCAGGGAGGGTGTTGAGAAGGGCTGATCCGGAAGTCACGCATACAGCAACCATCTCGCCAGTTTGATTTGCTATGCCTAAAGCTACAAAAGCAGCAGAGCGTTCATCAGTCACAGGATGACAGATGAATTTGGGTGATTCGTTGAAATTGTGTACAATAGGAGCGTTACGACTGCCAGGGCACACAACGATGTGCTCAACTCCGTAGTCGATTAGCAACGAGGTTAGTATGTTAATATTTTCCTTGGACGAATACATTGAAATTGAAAATGGAAAATTGAAAATTGAATGGAGGAATTTGTCAATTTCCCATTTTCAATTTTCAATTAAGTAAAAAATGGTCGCATCGATGATGTGATGAAAACTCCGTTTAAAAAGGATTTGAGGACTCCCCGTCTTTGTAATCCATCGGCTTTTCAGCTTTCCTGATGTGATGTCACCCGAAGTGTTTATGCCATCAGGAGTAATGGCCCGCCATTGACAAAAGAAGCTGTCTCGGTTTTCAGAATTATTTGATGAGTATCCCTATCGAACCGATGCGACCTAATATTTCTGTTTGGATGCAAAGGTAATAATTTTTTCCGATAATCTATTGAAATAATCAAAAAAATTATTCTTCTGCTACTGATTGCATCACCCTTTGCATGTTTTCGAGCATAGTGTTCATGTTCTCTGGTGTCTTGCAAACAGCAAGGAAGAGTTCATTGAGGTCTATGTCGTCTGGAGTGTTTACTGGCGAGTTATGAAGTAATGTCTGCATATTGTCTGCCAAAAGTCTGTATATGCAAACCACATTAGCAGCCTTTGTATGTGCCTTTACTGCCTTTCTTCCAGATTGGTATCCTCTGATTACGGCTATCACAACAGCTTGAATGGCAGTTTCGGGTGTTATCTTACCTGCCTCAAGAGGTGCCATATCCTCGTTGATTACCTCGAAATATTCCTCAATGCTCATCACATGGCCTTGCAGTACTGCATAGAAGTTCCTGCGATACTCGTCAGCCATAAGGTTGAAGAGCTTATCCGTTCGACAGGCATGTTGCATTAGAGACATGGCATTGAGCGATGCAGGATCGGCTTCACGAAGACGCTGTTCCAACTGCTCGTGCGACGGATAGTTCACGATGGCGATAGCATCAAAGACACTTTCATATAGGAACTGAGCCATTTCCTCATAATGGTCGAGAAGTAATTGCTTCATCTGACGAGGCTCTACACTCTGCGGACCATTGGCTTCAGGCAGACTCCCTTCTACTATACCTTCTACGAATGAAGAGAAGAAAGCCCTGACTATTGCCGGTATTATTCTTGGTGAGTTCATTTGAAAGTCTTGAATTGATAGCCCTGTGATATAAGCCATTCCAAGGATTCTGGGAGAGCGGTATAGAGTTTGTCTATACTCTTCAGAGAATCATGGAAGGTTATGATTGAACCGTTGCGGGTATATGTCTTGATATTGTTGACAACATCCTCGGCTGTGAGAAGCCTAGAATAGTCGCGTGTCACGACATCCCACATCACAACCTTGTATTTACGCTTGAGCCAGATATAAGCCGCAGGTCTCATCCACCCGTGTGGTGGACGGAAATACTTTGAGTGAATCAGTTCGTTAGCCTTGTTGGTGTTCTTCACATACGTCTTCAGGGTATGGCGAACGCTACCCATGTGGTTGTATGTGTGATTTCCAACCTGGTGTCCCTCAGCCTTTATGCGTTCAAAGAGATGAGGGTACTTACGAACGTTGTCTCCTACCATAAAGAAAGTGGCCTTTATCCCATACTTTGCCAAAGTGTCAAGAATAAAGGGTGTTGCTTCCGGAATCGGTCCATCATCAAAAGTGAGATAAACCGAATGCTCCTTTGGATCCATTCGCCAATATGCTTTGGGATAGATCCAACGGAGCCATATAGTAGGTTGTTCAATTATCATTATTCACCGAAGTTGCCGCCACGACCATGGAAGATAGTCATGAGCTTCTCTAATTCCTGGTTCTTCTTCTGTGCCAATGCTGGATCATACTTAGATGTTATCTCAAGTATGCGCTGCATTGTATAGAAGTGGAGCATACATTCACGCTGAGACTGGTTGAAGCGGTTCTGATTGAGTGAGAGATACCAGGTGAGATACTGCTGGCTATTCTTCCACATATCGTTGAGAACCTCTTCTGCCTTCTTTGTCTGACCAACGGCATAGTAACCCTGAAGGAAGTCCAAACCACCGCTCAGATATGACATAGGAACATTGTATGTAGGCAGAACCTTCTCTGCGTAAGCAAGAACCTTCTTAGCCTTCTCATCCTTACCCTCCTGAAGGAGATGGTTAATGAGCATACCGAACAGACGACGATGTGTAAGGCACATACGCATTACTGTCTCGTCAAGATAGAGCCCCTTCTTCTCAAGACCGCCGAACTTGAACTTGTTCATGACATTATTGTATGTCTTCTCAGTATCGAAGTTGGTCTGCTCGTTTGTAGCGAACGGAGTGATACGGTTTACAAGACCTTCCTGAATGAAGTTATCGCCGAGGTTCATGAAGTTCTCAGCACCTACTGTGAGGGCAACATACAGAGGACGTGTCCAGTTGGCGTTGCTTATCATTTCAAGCATCATGAGGTCGTTCTTGTAGAGAGCGCGCTTGCCCTTGAGTGAGATAGCCATCTTCTCAGGAATCTGAATCTCGTTGCCGGCTGTGTCGCGTGGAATCATCATTCCGCTCTTCTTGACTGCGTTAGCATCAATAGTGAGATAGAGGGTATCTGTTGGGATGACGTGCATCTCACCCTTACCACCACGAACCCAGTACTTCATCACGTTGTGGATGTCGAATGGATCATCACCATACTGCTGGCGAGCAGCCTCTGGGTTCTCTGCATAGAATTGCTTTATCTGATCCTTCAGCTCTGGAGCAACCTCAATATACTCATTTGTGCCTGAGCAATAGTCGAGACGTGTCCAGGTGATAGGAAGTGCTGGAGAATCGTATGCCGGACGCATCATCTGGTCGATATACCAGTCGGTCTGGAGATATGACAGGTTGCAGACACGTGCATCTGTACCTACGCCCTCAACATCCTGATTATACCAGAGAGGGAAGGTGTCGTTATCACCATTTGTATAGATTACAGGATGTGTGCCTTCCTGCATAGAGTTCAGATAGTTCTGACCGAAGTCACGACAGCAATAGCGACCAGAACGATCGTGGTCGTCCCATGTCTGTGAAGCCATCTGTATAGGAACAAGCAGACCTACAGCTCCGATGATTCCGGCAAGAACCACGTTCTCCTTCTTTGTCTTACGGGCAATAAGGTCGATGATAGCAGCAATACCCATACCGCACCAGATAGAGAATGCGTAGAATGAACCTGCGTATGCGTAGTCACGCTCACGAGGCTGCAAAGGTGTCTGGTTAAGGTAGAGTACGATAGCGAGACCTGTCATGAAGAACAGGAAGAATACTACCCAGAACTGCTGAATACCCTTCTTTCCGCGATATGCCTGCCAGAAAAGTCCGATAAGACCGAGGAGAAGAGGCAGACAATAGAACACGTTGTGTCCCTTGTTGTTCTTCAGCTCGTCTGGGAGAAGGTTCTGGTCACCATACATAGCATTATCGATGAATGGAATACCTGTAATCCAGTTTCCATGCTCAAGTTCTCCATGTCCCTGAAGGTCATTTTGACGACCGGCGAAGTTCCACATGAAGTAGCGCCAGTACATGAAGTTGCATTGGTATGAGAGGAAGAAACGGATGTTCTCCATCATAGTTGGCATATTTACTGTCACCAACTGACCGCAACGGTCATAATCGACAGGATATGTATCAACGCCTCCCATCCAGTCCTCGTATGCCTTTGCATGGTCTGAACTATGCATACGTGGGAAGAGCATGTTCTGGGCATATACGTATGAATCCTTTGTACGGACAGTAAAGTATGCATCCTTTTCGTCTGCCGACTTCTTTTCTACACGCTGAATGATAGGAGCTCCCGTCTTCATTTGTGGGCGACATAGCTCACCATCAACCTTGAGCGCTACCTGTGAAGCGTATGACTGACCATAGAGCAAAGGACGATCACCATACTGGTCACGGCTAAGGTAGTTACCGAGAGTGAAGATATCCTCTGGTGAGTTCTGGTCCATTGGTGGGTTAGCACTTGAACGAACTACAATCAGAGCGTATGTAGAATATCCGATCATCAGCATCAGCATACAGCAGAGAGCCGTATTCTTGATGCGTGAGGTCACATAGTATGCCTTTGTCTTCTTGTTCTTGAGCTGTAATGCTCCATAGAGCAAGGCAAGGATTATAATGCCGATAAATACAGCTGACCATCCATATCCGTAGAATGGAATACCGAGCATGGCAACAGCAAGAAGGAATGAGATATTTGTCTTCTTGAGGTTCTTGTCAACATAGCTCTCGTAGATAGCCCATACCACAACGCCCACAAGCAAAATGATATAGACAATCTCACCTGTGTTGAATGGCATTCCGAGGGTGTTCACGAAGAACAGCTCGAACCAACCGCCAACGGTTATGATACCTGGTACAACGCCATAGAGTACAGCTGCAACGATAACAACACTTATTGCAAGTGCTATGAGTGAACCCTTGAGGTCTGCATCAGGATAACGCTTGTAGTAATATACAAGTACGATAGCAGGAATACAGAGCAGGTTCAAGAGGTGAACGCCTATTGACAGACCTGTCATATAGGTGATAAGCACGAGCCAACGGTCTGAGTGTGGGTTGTCTGCATTATCCTCCCATTTCAGAATCATCCAGAACACAACTGCTGTAAAGGCACTTGAATAGGCATAAACCTCACCTTCAACGGCAGAGAACCAGAATGTGTCTGAGAATGTGTATATGAGAGCGCCAACCAAGCCAGAAGCCTGAATAGCGATTGTCTTAGATGTCGTGAGTTCATCCCAGTTGTCGATGAGCAGACGACGGACAAGGTGTGTTATTGTCCAGAAAAGGAACAAGATACACGTAGCCGACAAGAGAGCACTCATGGTGTTTACCATACGTGCTACGTCTGAAGGGTCGCTAACGAATTGGGTGAATAGGTTGGCTGTGAGCATAAAGAATGGTGCGCCAGGTGGGTGACCAACTTCGAGCTTGTAGCCGGTAGTTATAAATTCAGGACAGTCCCAAAATGAGGCTGTAGGTTCAATGGTAGAGCAATATACAAAGGCTGCAATAAGGAAAGTCACCCAGCCGAGTACGTTGTCTATCAGTCTGTACTGTTTCATTTATTTACTTAAGTATGTTATAAAATGATTTATTTCTTTCTTTGGCAATTCAGATTGCCCAATTCCGTGCAAACTTTATGTTCGCACGATAAAAATAGTGCGTGTCAGCCTCCAAAAGGCTGGCGCACGTCTTTGGTTTTATCGTGCAAAATTACTAAATATAGTGTAGAATAAAGAATGAAATTCAGAAAAAATGCGAATTAAGGCTTGATTTTGTTTTCTTTAACTTTTTCGGGGCAGAAAAGTAACTATTCTGAAATTCCAATAATAATCCGTTCTGATTCCGTAGTGATTCCTATGTAAAAAGGAACCAAACTCGATGAACCTCCGTTCTAAGAGCGAACAAAGAGCGGACTTTCATCGAGTTTGGTTCGGAGAATGAGCGAAGGATGAGCCTAGGATGTTTAGTGCTATCCTATGATTTCCCAGAACTCTTCAGGTAATGATATATTCTCTATATTCTTGGCATCCTTGAAAAGTGGGGCGATTTCTTGGGCGCAGAAACCTGCTATACCACAGCCGATTGGGGTGACGAGAAACTGCTTGTCTGGATGCTGTGAGGCATAGGTAATGAACTCGTCAACGTATGGTTTTATGGTCTCAACTCCTCCTTGCATGGTTGGTATGGCGTATGACTGTCCTTGAATACCAACGCCCTTACCCATTTCTGCTCCGAAATGCAGACGAGCCATTCGGGCAGCTCCTCCTGCGTGGATGCCTCCAAGATTAGAGCCAAAGACGAATATCTCGTTTGGTTGGAGAGTGGTGATAAACTTTGGTGTTATTCTTTTGTTCTGCATATTTAGGTATAGTTATAATGGTTCAGATTTTAGATAAAAGGCCATGCGATAATCATATATCTCATTACCTTTCCTATTGCTATACTGATGAGGGTAATGAAAACATTAGCTCTCATGAGTCCGAGCAATATTGATATCGCACTACCGAGAATTGGCAGGAATGCGAAGAAACCCATCCATGCACCTCGTCCTCCCATAAACCGTTGGGCTTTGTCGAGACTTTCCTTCTTTACGTGGAGATATTTCTCAATCCAGTCTATTCTTCCCATTCGTCCAACGCCATAGTTGAACATAGAGCCAGCCGTATTGCCTATTGAAGCGTATATCACCAATTCCCAAGGGTCAACGCCTGCAGCAAGCATAGCAAGCATTATTGCCTCTGAAGAGAATGGGAACACGCTTCCTGCGATGAATGCTGCTACCAACATTCCTATAGGACCGTATTGTATTAAAAAATCGAGCATGGCGCTATAGGATTGGGATTTCTAAATTTGAGGTATAGATAGCCATGATTGATATCAATGCTATTATCACTATTGATATAATGAATACGATGTTTGTTAGCTTTGTGCTTGTCAAAGAGAAGAAATGGGCAGCTAATGGGCATGCAGAAATGGTAAGCATGCCAAGGGTATAGTCTGCATAAGGCGGTACTATCGGTACTATGATAGCAAAGAATATTGACAGCGAGATGATTACATCGTATAGGTTTCTTGTCTTTATCTTGTCTTTGTATGCTGTACGTACGAAATGAATCCATCCGATAAGCATTAGGATTATCAGAATGGCATAGTATACAAGATGCCCGACCGTTATGCTTGAATAATCAAACAGAACGGAAGCATCGTGTAGGGGGGCAAGGTGGAGCTTTATCCAATCTGTATTTTCCTTATATACAAAATATGGGATTAAGGTCCAGTAGGGTAGTACAATACCCATTATTATTGCACTTACAGCCTTGAATGATATGGCGTAGAGTGGTATGCATAGCAAAAAGATTACTATTGGGAGGAAATACAGGAACGGCGTCCAGATTATACTTCCTATACTTATTATTAATGCTATGCAGAATATGCTTGGCACTTCCTTCTTGTCCTTATAGCAGAAAAGGAGCAGGTAAATGCATATTCCTGTAAGAGTCTGTATGAGGGTTGTTTGCCAGCGCACTGCTATGGTTGCCTGCATAGTGGCAAGCCATAGGAAGACGCATGACATCATTCTTGAACGTATTCTCAGAAGAGTGTTGCGAGTGTTCATCTCGGCTATGAGATAGGTAGAAAAGCCTGTTAGCAAGAGTGGAATCCAAAGTTTATTGGAAACCAATCCTGCTGCAAACCATATCAGTATGCTGATAATAGCCGATACTGGTAGGGATAATGAACTTTCTGCTACTCTATTCTGAAATCGTTTCAAGTCAAAAATTGAAAGTTGAAAGTTGAAATTTGAAAAATCGAAAATCGTTGGGTAATATAATTTCCAATTATCAATTCTCAATTGTCAATTTTATAAATCCTGTCCTATATCAGAACGGAAGTACTTGTCGGTGAACTGAATCTTCTGTGCCTCGGCAAAGCTCTTCTGGAGAGCCTCTTCCTTGTTCTTGCCGTAAGAGCTAACAGCAATAACACGACCGCCAGCTGTAACAACCTGACCGTCCTTGGTCGCTGTACCTGCATGGAACACGATACTGCCCTCAACATCCTTGATGCCTGTGATTGGGTAGCCCTTTACATATTCCTGTGGATAGCCACCGCTAACGAGCATAACACATACAGCGGCACGCTCGTCAAATTCTATAGTACGCTTGTCGAGATCCTCGTTAGCAACACCCTCAAAGAGATCAACTATATCACTCTTAAGACGAAGCATAACGCTCTCAGTCTCAGGGTCTCCCATACGGCAGTTATACTCAATTACCATAGGCTCGCCGTTCACGTTGATAAGACCGAAGAAGATAAAGCCCTTATATACGATACCTTCCTCAGCAAGACCTTCAACCGTTGGACGGATGATGCGCTCGTCAACCTTCTTCATCCATTCCTTTGTAGCAAAAGGAACAGGTGTTACGCTACCCATACCGCCTGTGTTGAGACCTGTGTCATGCTCGCCAATACGCTTGTAGTCCTTTGCCTCTGGAAGAATCTTGTAGTTCTTTCCATCTGTCAGAACGAATACAGAGCACTCGATACCTGAAAGGAATTCCTCGATAACGACACGTGAAGAAGCGTTGCCGAACATACCGCCAAGCATTTCGCGGAGCTCTTTCTTTGCCTCCTCAAGGTTGTCGATGATAAGAACGCCCTTACCTGCACAAAGACCGTCAGCCTTCAGAACGTAAGGAGCCTTCAAAGTCTCAAGGAACTTGCAACCTTCCTCTACGTGATTGCCGTCGAATGTCTCGTAAGCAGCAGTAGGGATGCTATGGCGCTTCATGAATGCCTTTGCGAAGTCCTTAGAGCCTTCGAGAACAGCACCAGCCTTTGAAGGACCGATAACAGGAATGTTCTTTGTGCGCTCGTCATTCAGAAGATCGTCGTAGATGCCCTTTACAAGTGGATCCTCTGGACCTACAACTACCATATTAACGCCATTCTCAACAACGAAAGCCTTGATAGCCTCGAAGTCATCAGCCTTGATAGCTACGTTTTCACCAACCTCACCAGTTCCTGCGTTACCAGGAGCGATGAAAAGTTTCTCACACTTTGCGCTCTGCGCAATCTTCCAAGCCAAGGCATGCTCACGGCCGCCTGAACCTAATAGTAATATTTTCATATAGACCCACCCCCTTGACCCCTCCCATAAATGGAGGGGAGTAGTTACTACTTATTGTTGCGGGGGGTACGCATTTTTATTGTTGTTATTCTTGATCTTTTTATATTTCGGTAAAGACCGCATTCCTCACATAGCAGATATTACTATCTACTCCCCTCCATTTATGGGAGGGGCTGGGGGAGGGTCTTTAGATAATCCTCAAAATACCTCGTTATCCTCTCATGCAGATGCACGCTCTTATGTCCTTTCATGTTATGCCCCTCGCCTGGATATGCGAAGAAATCAGGCTGAGTACCAGCCTCGCTACATGCGTTAAGGAACATAAGGCAATGCTGCGGAACAACCGTTGGGTCGTTCATTCCTGTTATTATCTGGAGTCTGCCTTTGAGATTCTTTGCTTTTTCGAGGAGTGATGTCTTCTTGTAGCCCTCTGGATTTGCTTCTGGAGTATCCATATAGCGCTCGCCATACATTATCTCGTACCATTTCCAGTCAATCACAGGACCACCAGCCACTCCTACCTTGAATACGTCAGGATAATTTGTCATGAGTGATATCGTCATGAAACCTCCGAAACTCCAACCATGAACACCGAGTCTGTCGGCATCTACGTAAGGAAGTGATTTCAGATAGTTCACACCGCACATCTGGTCCTTCATTTCCTCTTGACCAAGCTGACGGAATGTGACCTGTTCAAAAGCCTTTCCGCGATTCTCGGAGCCTCGGTTGTCGAGAATGAAAAGGATATATCCTTTCTGAGCCATATAGGTTTCCCAAGGACGTGAAGCCCAATGCCATGAAGCATCTACGTTATGAGCATGAGGACCGCCATATACATATACTATGGTCGGGTATTTCTTGTTCGGGTCAAAATCTGCAGGACGAACCATTCTCCAATAGAGATCGGTAACTCCATCTGCAGCTTTTATCGTGCCATTTATATATTCCGGAACCTGATATCCCTCCCAAGGATTCTTTGCCGTTAGATAGCGGACAGGTTTCTTGTTTGTCGTGAAGAGAATGTCAATATTATGCGGAACCGTAGGCTCTGAGTATGAGTCGGATATATATAGTCCTGATTCGCTCAGTTTACCTTTGTGTACGCCCTTGCCTTTGTCAACCATAGTGCGCTTACCTGTCTCTAGGTTCACATTCCATAGGTTCATCTGAAGTGGATTTGCCTCATTACTCCTGATGATAACGCTCTTTGTCTTTGCGCAGAAACCGAGAATCTCATCCACTACGAAGTTGCCCTTCGTTAGCTGCTTGAGATTGATGTCGCCATTCAGATTTCCTACATACAGATGCATAAACCCATCCTTCTGACTCCACATCAAGAACTTCTGTTTGTTCCAAGGTATGAAAGTGATAGGATGCTGAGGCTCTACATACTTCTCTTCCTTCTCTGTGTAGAGAGTGCGAATCTTATCTCCGCTTTCAGCAGAATACTCATCAAGCGAACAGTCATTCTGGTCGCGATTCAGTTCAAAGAGATAAATCTTCTTACTGTCAGGCGACCACGCGATATTTGTAAAATACCTGTCTGTAGGGTCTCCTACATTAAGATAGACAGTCTTCTGCGTCTCAATATCATAAATGCCAATCGTTACCTTGTGACTCGTCATGCCAGCCATAGGGTATTTGTCGGGATCATGCTTTGCTTCTCTCTGGAAAAGGTCAACCTGTGGATAGTCCTCCACCATACTCTGATCCATACGGTAGAATGCCAGTTTCTTGCCATCCTCCGACCAGAAAGTGCCCTTTTCTATTCCGAACTCATTCCTATGAACGCTCTGACCATATACAATCTCCCTACTTCCGTCTGTTGAAAGCTGAACAGACTTGTCGTCGGCTGTACGAACGAAGAGGTTATTGTTTTCAAGATATGCGTCAGCCTTGCTCTTGGCATTCCATTCCAACGAGCCCTTGGTCGCCTGACTCCAAACAAGCTTCTTTGCCTTGAAGTCGATAAGCATACGCTTTGTCTTGTTGCTTACCAGAACAAGAGGCTTGTCAGAATACGGAAACTTTGCGTTGAGCAGAGACCTGACCACATTCTCCCCTTCAAGACCCGCCCATGTGTTGAGGTCCTTGAGGGTGAAAAGAGGAGTCTCGGCAACTGTCGCCTTATCAATAATGGAGACATTCTCCACCTCAAGATGCACGAATTCATCGCCCCACCACGTAGTAAAGCGATTCTCCGGACGCATTTTGTGATAGTTCTTGCCGCCGAAGTTCAGATCCTCAAGCGAAAACAGTTTCTTATCCTGTGCCAGCATCATACTTGCGGTTAGGAGTGTCAGGAATAATATGGCAAGACGATTAATCCTCATCGTCGTCAATAAAGTCGTTTCCGAATTTACCATTACGCTTGCCACCTTTACCGCCCTTGAAGTCGTCACGCTTGCCGAATGGCTTTCTGCTCTTACGATCATCGCGGTCTGATTTCTTGCCGCTCTTTCTGCGATCTCCGTCGCGGTCTTCGCGCTTGAAGTTCTTGCGCTCCCTATGCTCTCGCTCCTGCTTCTCAGCCTCGCGACGACGCTCCAGAGACAGGAACTTGAATGAGCGAATATCCTGTTCCTCGTTCTCCTCCTGCTCGTCCATACGTTGCTTGAACTCACGATTCTTCTTGAATCTGTGCTTCTCCGCCATCTTCTTTTTCTCTTCCTCGGTCTTCACGATGCCACCCTCGGCGCGGAAGTCGCTGAAACGGCCGTTGAACAGACAATACTTTCTCAACTCGCATTCAAGTGAGCCGTTGTAGAGAGGAATCTTGATGCTTGGCTTCAGACGAATCTGCTCAAAGCACTCCTGACGATAGCTCAGAACCCATGCCTCGTTATCCTTGAAGCAGTTCTTCAGTTTGTCGCCAATCATCTTGTATGTAGCCAGAAGGTTAGGCGTAGAGATACGCTCTCCGTATGGTGGGTTTGTCACCATGATAGCCTTCTCCTTTGGCTGCTTGAAGTCGGCAAAGTCTGCCTGCTCTATAATAACGTCCTTGCTAAGACCCGCAGCACGAACATTGAGAGCTGCTGTATTAACAGCCTTCATGTCAATATCATAGCCGTAGATCTTATGCTCGAACTCACGCTCTCTTGAGTCGTCGTTGTATATCTCGTCGAAGAGGTCGGCGTCAAAGTCCGGCCATTTCTCGAAGGCGAACTCCTTGCGGAACACACCTGGGGAAATATTGCGGGCGATAAGTGCTGCCTCCACCACAAGTGTTCCTGAACCGCACATAGGGTCGATGAAATCGGTCTCACCCTTCCATCCTGTCATAAGGATTATTCCGGCAGCAAGAACCTCGTTCAGAGGTGCCTCTACGCTCTCCTGACGATAGCCACGACGATGCAATGACTCGCCACTTGAGTCGAGGGCAACGGTAGCCTCGTTTTCCGAGATGTGAATATTGATGCGGATGTCAGGATTTGCAACTGAAATGTTCGGACGCTCGCCTGTCTTCTCACGGAACTGATCCACGATGGCATCCTTCACCTTGTAGGTCACGAAGCGTGAGTTGCGGAAATTCTCTGAATAAACTACAGAATCCACTGAGAAGGTCTTTCCCTTCCCGATATACTCGCTCCAGTCAATCTCCTGCACTTTCTCATACATATCCTCTGCCGATGAAGCCGTAAAGGTGGCTATAGGCTTGAGGATTCTGATTGCTGTATGCAATTGGAAGTTGGCACGGTACATCATCTCTTTGTCGCCGGTGAAGCTTACCATGCGGTTCCCCTTTTCTATGTTCTTGGCACCGAGTTCTGTCAACTCCTGAGCCAGCACTTCTTCAAGACCCATGAAGGTCTTTGCTATCATTTTAAATTCCATATCCATTAAGGTTTGTTCCCGCATTGTCGCGGAAACTCTTGTAAATCTTTGTATTTGGTGCTACATTCTCGGTAATCCAGATATTTGCGCCTATCACGCATCCCTTTCCTATCGTTATTCTTCCGAGTATTGTAGCATTACTGTAAACTATCACATCATCCTCAAGAATCGGGTGGCGTGGTATTCCCTTGATCGGGTTGCCGTTCTCGTCAAGAGGGAAGCTCAATGCACCAAGCGTTACGCCTTGGTACAGCTTTACGTTGTCTCCGATGATACACGTCGCGCCTATCACTACGCCTGTTCCGTGGTCAATAGTAAAGTGATGACCTATCGTAGCAGCCGGGTGGATGTCGATGCCTGTCTCTGAATGGGCAAGCTCTGAAATCATACGGGGGATGAGAGGCACGCCAAGAACGTGGAGCTCATGGGCAATACGGTAGTTCACCAGAGCCTTTATTACGGGGTAGCAAGATATTATCTCGCCAAAGTTCACAGCTGCCGGGTCTCCGTTATATGCAGCCTCGATATCTGTAGCGAGTGTCTTGCGAATCTCTGGAAGTCGTTCTATAAGCTGGTTAGTTATCTCTCTCGCTTTCTTTTGCAAGCAGTTGTCATCATCGAGACAGTCTTTGTCGTCGTCACAATCCTCATCAGCAAAGCACAATCCTGCCATAATCTGCTGGCAGAGAAGCTTGTGCATTCTCTCAAGGTCGATGCCGATATGATAGGGTAGGGTATGCCTGTTTACCGATGACTGGCCATAATAGCCAGGGAATAATATACCACGGGCAAGCTGTATTATCTCTGATAAAGCATCTCCTGAAGGCAGAGGATTGCCTTCCTGATGCTGGTGGAACAGACCTTTTAGCGATTCGCTATCTGAAAGTCTGCTCACAGTCTCGATGAGCGTCTTATTTGTACTTGATGGTGCCATCCTTTTTGTTGTGTCAATAAATTTGAGTGCTTTATTCGCACTAAGGCAAAAGCGCATGTTACCCCATGAGGTTTGCGCGCGTTATTTGTATTTGTCTGCAAAATTAATAAAATAACTGAAAAATAAAGAACTTTCATAGAAAAAAATAATAAAAAGTAGTACCTTTGCATTCGTAATGAGCAAAAAAGCACAGAATTTTTTTCTACTCTTCGGACTTTCTGTCCTTGGAGTCATGGTATATCAGCTTGACTATCAAGAGGCATGGCAGGGTATGTGTCATGCCGGATACTGGTTTGTGGCTGTTGTTGTCCTATGGGCATTTCTCTATATCTTTAATGCTGCTGCGTGGTTTATCATCATACGTTCCGACGGGAGTCCCGAGACCCGCAAACTCTCCTTCTCACGCATCTATCGCCTTACGGTTTCCGGTTTTGCCCTTAACTATGCCACCCCGGGAGGCCTTATGGGAGGAGAGCCGTATCGCATCATGTCTATCTCTCCTGTCATAGGCAAGGAAAAGGCTTCTTCGTCGGTCATTCTTTATGCTATGACCCATATGTTCAGCCATTTCTGGTTCTGGACGATAAGTATCATTTTGTTTCTTGTTACCCAGACTTTGACAACCAATCTCGCCATACTCCTTGCCCTTTGCACAGGCTTCTGTATCCTCGGACTTTGGTTCTTTATGGCTGGCTATCGTAAAGGCTTGGCAAATAGAATGTTGTCTATTGCCCGACATATCCCTATTCTAAAGAAATGGGCGCGTCCTTTTGTGGAATCTCACAAGGAACAGCTTGACACAATTGATAGCCAAATCTCAGCCCTTCATGCTCAGAATCCAAAGACGTTTGTAACGGCAGTTCTTCTTGAACTCGTCTGCCGAATCGTGTCATCCTTGGAGATCTATTTCATCCTCCTTGTCTTGATGCCAGAGGTTAGTTTTGTCCAATGTATTCTCGTACTTGCCTTCACCTCCCTCTTTGCTAATCTCCTGTTCTTCATACCCCTTCAGTTAGGAGGTCGAGAGGGCGGTTTCATGATGTCAATAACGGCTTTCGGAATATCATCAGGAAGTGCCGCTTTCGTTGCCCTCATGGTTCGTCTTCGCGAACTCATCTGGACGGCAATAGGCCTCGCGCTTATCAAGTTTAGCGGGAAATAAGTTATAAAAGCAAATTATTTTTGGGAAAAATAGATAATCAGTAGGTTTATTCTGAAGATTTTTTGAAATATTAGGGCATAAGTTTCAAGCTTATGCCCTCGCTTTTTGTACGCTCTTCCTCCATAGATACTCCATCGTTACTCCATCGCATCTCCATCGTTAGTCCATCGAAACGATGGAGTATCGATGGATTATCGATGGACAATCGATGGATAATCAGCGAAGAATCGAGAGTGGTAATAGTGGTCGGAAAAAGCCAAATGTCTAAAGTATATCATCCAATACGCTACTTAAAAAATGTTTCGTTAATACTGATAAATGTTATTATTTATAATAAAATCATAATAAATACATCGTTTATGTTCATTTTCTTCTGTAATTTTATTAATTTTGCATCTCGAAATGAAATATGCAATCATCGCAGCCGGTGAAGGATCCAGATTGGCTGAGGAAGGAATCTCTGTACCAAAGCCGTTGGTCAAGGTTGCGGGACAATGTCTCGTTGACCGACTCATTCGCGTCTTTCTTGCTAATGATGCAGAAGAGATTGTTGTGGTATGCAACGACCTCACGCCTTTTGTTGATGAACATCTCAGGATGATAGAGCGTGACGGATTTGAAGGTAAGAAGATCCCCCTTCGACATATAGTCAGGACAACACCGAGTTCCATGCACAGCTTCTACGAGATGAGTCAGTTCCTAAAGGACTCTCCCTTCGTACTCACCACGGTTGATACTATCTTCCGTGATGAGGAATTTACTGATTATATCGCGGCTTTCAAGGCTTCGCTTGCCGATGGCTCTGCCGACGGTATGATGGGCGTGACGGACTATGTGGATGATGAGAAGCCGTTGTATATTAGGGTCCCGGCCTCTCCCCCCGCCCTCCCCCGTATGGAGGGAGCTGGAGCGCACACGTTGGGAACAATTACAGGCTTCCTTGATGCTGATCCTGATGGGATATGCCCATATATCTCAGCTGGCATCTACGGCTTGACGCCAAAGGCTATCGATACGCTTAACCGTTGTATGGCTGAGGGCAAGAGCAGAATGAGAAACTTCCAACGCGGACTCATAGAGGACGGTCTTCGTCTCAAGGCATATCCTTTCTACAAGGTGCTCGATATAGACCATGCAAGGGATATTGAAAAAGCAGAGGAATTTCTACAGCCCCTTTCCCGCCCTTCGGGCACCCTTTCCCCATAATGGGCAGGGGGATGTTAGTATTTCAAATCATGGGGCTTAATAATACAGATTATGTGTCAAATGGCTAATAGCGAGAAAAAGGTAACTTCTTCCTTGCCCCTTACGGGGAAAGGGTGCCCGAAGGGCAGAAAAGGGGCTGTAGGGCGGGGGGAGAGGCCGTGTTCTATTCTTTGTATCTTCCGCGCTCGCCGTTTCTCTCCCAACTCTGTGGAGAATGATAGTCTGATTCTTGAGGGTGTTGCTCGCGAGATGGAGGCTATGGGCAATGAGGTGAGGATGATGACTGAGGAGGAAGTCCTTACGCTAAAAACCTTGCCAGAGGCGGATTTGATATTCTGCATGGCTCGTAGCAATGAGGCTCTGGAGATAATAGAACGCTCGAAGGCACGTATCATTAATGAGCCAGAGGGAATAAGGATATGCGGTAACAGACAGGCTCTTACCGATATAATGAGGAGACTGGAGATTCCTCTGCCTCCAGAAAATGGGGATAATGGCATCTGGCTGAAACGCGGAAAAGGAACGGCTGAGGTTGCGGAAGATACGGTATTCTGCAATTCAGAAGAGGACGTGTCAGAAGCTATGCGGAGATTTGCCGATCGTGGCATAACGGAGGTTTGCCGACAGGCACACGTGGTGGGTGATCTGGTGAAGTTCTATGGTGTAGCCAATACGGATTTCTTCTATCATTTCTATCCAACGGACTCAGGCCGCAGCAAGTTCGGTAGCGAGGAGCATAACGGAAAGGCTCATCATTATCCGTTCTCCGCAGAGGAGATGAAGAAGACGGTTGACCGCCTTGCCACTACAATAGGCGTTATCGTCTATGGTGGTGATGCTATTGTAAAGGTTGACGGCTCGTTTGTGATAATAGATTTCAACGACTGGCCAACGTTCTCGCCTTGTAGGGAGAAGGCGGCAAGAAAAATAGCGACCCTCCCCATCTGACACATACTCCGATATTATCAACATCGGACTTCCCCAAGGGAGGGGTAAATAGGTTAGTGAATAAAATATGATAAGTCAAGAAGAAAATAAGATAAGCAATCAAGAGAATATCGAACCATTCTTGGAGGAAAGAAAATCTTCAAGCAAAGGTGACTCTTCTTCTCCCTCCCTCGGGAGGGCTGGGGTGGGGTCTTTCTTGGATTTGCTTCACAGCACGTATAAGTCATACGATACGGAAGAGAATATAGACATATATTTCACTCGTCCGATAGGCTTGTTCTTCGCGCTTATCTGGAAAAGACTGGGTGTGCATCCAAATGCCATAACCGTTCTGTCGTTCTTTCTCGGAGCGGCTGCGGGATGGTGCTTCTACCATACATCCTTGGAATGGAACATATATGGTGTGCTGTTCCTGATGTTCGCTAATTTCTGCGACTCTACCGATGGGCAGTTGGCTCGTATGACAGGCAAGAAGACCATAACGGGCAGAATGCTTGACGGCTTTGCGTCGGATGTGTGGTTCTTCTGTGTGTATGTGGCAATCTGTTTCCGTCTCATGCCTGAGAATATTCCGGGGACAGAAGTGAAGTGGGGCTTATGGATATGGGCTTTGTGCGCCCTTGCAGGTCTTTGGGCACATACCATACAATGTCGCTATTCCGACTATTACCGCAATATCCACCTGTTCTTCCTTCTCGGCAAGGAGGGTTCGGAACTCGACTCATACGCTTCACAGAAAGCAATAGCCGACAGATATCGTGCGGAAAAGAACTGGGTAGGAGTACTCTTCTTTGCCAACTATGCAAAATATTGTCGTGCTCAGGAGAAGGGAACGCCCGAGTTTCAGAAACTCAAGGCTGTGCTTACTGAGCGATATGGAGGAATAGACAAGGTGCCGCAGGAGTTTAGGGATGAGTTCAGAAGAAGGAGCTTCCCTCTGATGAAATACACCAATTTCCTCACCCACAACTGGCGCGCAATAATGCTCTTCATAGGATGCCTGACAAATCATCCGTGGATATATCCTCTCTTCGAGGTTACGGTTATGGCTGCTGCTTGTGCGTATATGAGAAGGACTCACGAGAATATGTGTAAGGAGTTGGCAAGATGATAAAAGCGATACTTTTCGACTATGGTGCCACGCTCGACACGTTCGGGCAACATTGGGGCATGGTTATATGGCATGCTTACGAGCATCTTTGCATTCCTGTAACAGAGGCACAATATCGTGATGCATACGTCTATGGCGAGCGAACGCTTGGAAGTAAGGATATCATACGTCCGACAGACACATTCCTCACAACCCTCGATGTGAAGATTGACTTGCAGTTCGATTTCCTTCGAGATTCCGGGGCTTGGTTGCCTGAGCCAGAGGAACGTAAGGCAAAGCACGATGTCCTTGTGGAATATCTGTATTCAGGACTCCAAAGGAATATGGAGCATACCCGACAGGTCCTTTCGCAGTTGCGAGATAAGGGCATTCCTATGGCACTTGTCAGCAATTTCTACGGGAATGTAGAGACCGTACTTGATGAGATGCAGCTTCGGGACTTCTTCTGCGACGTGATAGAATCTGCGCAGGTGGGAATACGCAAGCCTGATTCACGTCTTTATGCCTTTGGGGTGGAGGCGTTGCGAAAGAAAGTCTTCCCCGAGCAATTGGATGAATCGGACATCCTCGTTGTTGGCGATAGTATCGATAAGGACATCATTCCTGCCAAGAGCCTTGGATGTAAGACTGCCTGGTTCAAGGGTGAGGGCTGGAAGAAGGAAACCGTAGATGAAACGGATTCCGACTTCATAATCAAAGATTTACAGGATATAATTCAATTAACTATAAAAAATAAAACGCGAAGACGCTAAGGGTTTAAGAAACTCTATGGCTTTGTGTTGAAAAAATAAATAACGATTATCAAACATTTAATATCCATATTACTGCTATTCATCGTAAGTCTGTCTGTTAATGCTCAGATGGAAGGTACCGTAAAGAAACGCAACGGCGACTCTTTGTTTGCTGATGTGAATCTTTCCGGCGTGGAGGTGAAGGCTAAGAGAAAACGTTATTCTCGTAAGAATAATCCTGCCGTTGAGCTGATGAAGCGCGTTATTGCGGCAAAGAAACAGAATAAGCTCACCAACAAGCCATACTACCAGTATCAGAATTATGAGAAGATGACAATTTCTCTTAATGGTGTTACTGGTGAGATGCTTGATTCTGGTCTTATAGGCCGTACTCCTTGGCTAAGGAATCAGGTGGAATATAGTCCGTTGAGCGGTCAGCTCATCCTCCCGTTCATGCTCGACGAGAAGGTGACAAAGGTGATGTATCGCAAGGATCCTGAGAAACAGCGAACCCTTGTGATAGGTGAGCGTTCGGAAGGTATCAATCAGATATTCGAGACGGGTAATATCTTCAACGCCTTGTCTGCCGATGCGTTCTGCGAGGTGGATATCTACGATAACAGTATCCGACTTCTTCGCCGTACTATGACATCACCTATTGCTGACGATGCCATCGGTTTCTATCGTTATTACATCATGGATACTGTTAAGGTGGAACGTGATTCTTGCTATCATGTTTTCTTTACCCCGAATAATCCGCAGGATTTCGGTTTCAACGGAGATATGTATATTCTCAAGGACTCTACGCTTCATGTCAGGAAGGTATCGCTCTCTATCCCTAAGTCGTCGGGCATAAACTTCGTGGAGGGGATGCAGATAAACCAGGAGTTCGAGCTCTTGTCTTCTGGTGATTGGGTACTTACCGTCAACGACCTTATAGTGGCGTTGCGTGTCAATCAGTCTATGGCTCACGGACTTATGGTGAAGACCTCAACACGAAGCAACTACTCGTTTGACCCGATAGATGATAAACTACTTTCCGGAGTTGGTGAAATCCGTAAGGATGCGAATGCCGAGATACAGGATGAGCAGTTCTGGAGGGAGAATCGTAAGGTTGACCTCACCACCTCGGAGAGGAATATGGGTAAGTTTGTAAAAGATGCCCAGAGTATGAAGGGATTCAACTGGATAATGTTCTTCATACGTCCGGTTGTAGAGAACTTCGTGGAGACAGGATTTAACGGTCGTCCTTCAAAGTTTGATATCGGACCTGTTAATACTATAATCTCGCATAATTTCATCGACGGCTATCGTGTACGTCTGTCGGGACTCACTACCGCTAATCTCAACCGCCATCTCTTCCTCAATGGATATGTGGCTCATGGATTCAATACCAAGCGCAACTACTATAAGGGTGAGTTTACTTACTCGTTCAATCCAAAGAAATACATCCCGATGGAGTTTCCACGTCGTACGCTTGTATTCCATTCCTCATACGATGTGATGTCACCTTCGGATAAGTTCCTTGTTAATGACAAGGATAACGTGTTCACGGCCTTCAAATGGGCAAAGGTTGATAAGATGATGTTCTATCATCGTCATAAACTGGAGTTCGAATATGAGGAAGAGTGGGGATTGCGTTTGCTTGCCAATATTAAGGTAGAAAAGAATGAGGGTGCTGGAAACCTGCATTTCCGTCGTCTTTCGGAGCCTGACAAGGAATTGTTCTTGAAAACTACGGAGATGCGCTTTGAGGTGGAATATGCCCCTGGCCGTACATTCATAAATACGAAGCAGAACCGTATTCCGAACAATAACGATGCTCCTGTTTTCAAGTTGTCGCATACGCTCGGAGTGAAGGGATTCCTCGGTGGCGACTATAACTATAATGTGACGGAGGCAAGCATCTACAAGCGTTTCTGGCTGAACTCATGGGGAAAGTTGAACTGTAATCTCAAGGGTGGTGTGCAATGGTCTCAGGCGCCTTATCCTCTGTTGATGATGCCGGCTGCGAATCTCTCCTATATCGTTCAGAAAGGATGTTTCAACCTTGTGAATAACATGGAGTTTCTTAACGACCGCTATGCTTCGGCTGATATAGAGTGGGATTTGGCAGGAAAGATATTCAACCGTGTGCCATTGCTCAAGAAATTGAAGTGGCGTGAGGTTGTCGGCTTCAAGACTCTATGGGGTGGAATATCCGACAAGAACAATCCATTTCTTGAGAAGAATCAGAATTCTGCTTTGCTGATGGAATTCCCTGAAGGTTGTACGGTTATGGACCCTAACCGTCCTTATGCCGAATTCTCTGTCGGTATATATAACATCTTCAAGTTCTTCCGTGTTCAGTATGTTCGCAGACTCAACTATCTCGACCTCCCCACAGCCAACAGGGATGGTGTCAGACTGATGTTTGAAATGACATTCTAAAGTAGAGCTTAATTGATAATTGACAATTGAAAATCGATAATTTGCTTCGCCCCATGCCAGCGTCTTCAATTGCTAATTAATTATCAATTATAAATTATAAATTATAAATTTTCAATTGTCTCCGACTAAATGATAATCCTCGCAGATCGACAAGACATAACACGTGCAGGACTCCAGTATATCATTAATGATATGTTTCCTGGTGTTGAGCTGCACTATTCCGAAGATAAGGCGTCGCTCATAGAGCGGCTTAAACAGTCGAATTTCCGCCCTTCCAACGAGGCTGTGGTAATACTTGACTATACCCATTTCGATTTCGTGGGAGAGGCCGAGCTATATATCCTCGCCTCCCGATTCCCATATTCCCGTTGGATTCTGTTTTCTGAAGATCTAAGTGCTGACTTTGTGGGGAGGGTAGTTGCAACCAGTCCGCAGTTTAGTGTTCTGCTTAAGGAGTCACCTATGGGGGAGATTCGTGAATGTATAAAGTATGCTACGAGAGACAAACGTTATATCTGTCAACAGGCAGCCGCTCTCTTGGTGTCCTCTCATCGACAGACTGATCCGTCAGAAGGTCTGCTCACCAAAACAGAGACCGAGATTCTGAGAGATATCGCCCTTGGACTTACCACAAAGGATATTGCCGAGAAACGTGTATCTTCCTTTCATACTGTCAATACCCATAGGAAGAACATTTTCCGCAAGCTATCTGTAAATAACGTGCACGAGGCAACACGTTATGCCCTTCGTGCAGGTATTGTGGATGAGGCGGAGTATTATATATAGAGACCCCTCCCCAGCCCTCCCCATAAAGGGGAGAGAGTAGATAGTATTATTTGTTATAGGAATAATAAGCAAGATAAGGATGAGTGACAGCGAGAAAAAGGAAACTAACTCCTTGCCCCTACGGGGAACGTCGAAGAGGTCGACGGCCGCAGGGAAAGTCAAAGGATGCCCGCAGGGCAGGAAAGGGGTTGAGAGGGTAAGAAAATCTTTCAATAAGGGATGTGTTGATTTTCACCTTTTGGAAGATGATGACCGCATCCTCATAGCCCTTTCTGGAGGAAAGGACTCTCTCATGCTTGCCCGACTGATGGCTCAGCGTGCTCGTATCTATAAACCGAAGATAACGGTGGAGGCTGCACACGTCATTATGGATAATATCCCATACGAGACCGACCGCACGTATCTTCAGGACTTCTGTGATGAGCTTGGTATCAGATTACATATTCTCCATTCCCGTTTTGATGAGAGTACAGATCCGCGAAAGACACGCTGTTTCCTTTGTGCCTGGAATCGCAGAAAGACACTTTTTGAATTTGCCGTAGCTAATGGCTTTAACAAGATAGCCCTTGGGCATCATAATGATGATATCATCATCACCTATCTGATGAATATCACTTTCGAAGGCTCTGCCCATACCATGCCCCCGATACTTCAATTGGAGCATTACCCCCTGCAAATCATCCGCCCTCTATGTCTCGTTCATGAAGACGATATAGCAAAGATAGCGGAAGAACTTGGCTTTCAAAAGCAGAAAACCCTCTGCCCATACGAGGAGGTAACCAACCGGAAAACGATGGCAGAAGTATTCCATAATCTTCAGGAAATCAATCCAGAGGCACGATACTCCCTCTCACGGGTTGCCTTGCCAAAGATTAGTGATAGGTGAAGGGTATATATCGTTCTTACAAAGAAAATCCTTTGTTCTTGTGGTGAAAAATCAATGAGGAATGCCTTTTCCTTGCTCTTATGAAACTCTTATGTTATTCTTATGTAGCTCTTATTTGGAATGGGAGTTATAAGGGATTTGCATAGGAGTTACATAGGACTTGCTACTAAGTTACTATAGGCATAGAATTGTGTTATAACTAAGAAAGAGAGTAAACAAAATCCCCACCACCAAGAATTCACGAGGCAGTGGGGAAATAAGAGAATTATTGAGTTGGGAATATCCTTACTCTAATTGCCAAAAAGATTAGCAAAGAAAGGATACCATATACCAGTAAGTCCACAAGGGTCAACGATATATTTTGATACAAGAATGGCTCCCGTCACTCCTACTACCACAGATATAGGCAATACTAAGAAAAAACACCAGGTCGGAATAATCCTATTCAAACTACAGTTTGAAAATTTCCCTATCAACTCCCTTGTTTTGCCTTTTCTCATATATCTTATATATACAGGAACAAAGATCACAAGACAATATATGGCCACAACACCTTTAAAATAAAGTGCATTATCACCACGCATCATGTCTGCAATGATTGAACTTAGCGGTATGAAAAAGAAGAAAAGGCAAAGTCCTAAATATAATGGACTTATTAATTGGCCTGATTCATTTGCCTTAAGGTATGCAATATAAGTCCTGTAAAAAATGTAATCAAAAATTCTAATCATAAATTATTTAGAATTATTAAAAACATAAATTACACCACCATTTCCGTACCAACTATCAATACGGTTTCCTAATGACTGACCATTAAAGATTGCTCTATGACCCATATCTATAAGAACAAAAGGATTGTGTTTCATTGTTAATAATGATTTTAAGTTTATAAATATATGGTTTGAAAAATGTTGGATCTGTCAGGTCTCTTCCTGAACAGGAATCCGATTGCAAAGGTACGAATTTTTTTTGAAATCACCAATGGTTGTCCCGAATTTTCTGTTGTTTTTTCTTCTATTTTTTCCGAAAAATAAACCACCCATCATTCTGACGCGATTTTGTGTCTAAACCTCAGGTCCGTTTCACCTCCGTTACAAGTCCGTTTCAGGTCCGTTCCCCGAAACGGACTCAGAGCGAAGGCACAACGGATTCACAACGGAGGGAGAACGAAGGCACTATAGTCTTTTGACAATTGAAAATCTCTCCTCAGAAAAAACTTTTTTCGCAAAACCCTACACCCCTACATCGGCACCCTGCATAACACACACTTACTTAGAGCGTTACAAGGATTTTAAATGTGCGCCAACCCTACACTAACCCTACACCAACCCTACACTAATCATGCCTGTCAAGGCATGAAATTAATAATTAATAATGAGTAATGAATAATTTAGTTTGACTTGTACGCTTATAATACTATTCAAATTATCACTTGCTTTAGCTTGATGAGCTTGCGAATAATTATCCATTATTAATTATCAATTACCTACATAAAAATGTAGGTCTAGTGTAGGGTTAGTGTAGGGTTGGACAATATTTGAAAACTCTGCAAACTTTTGTGCGTCAATAGTTTGTGGTACCTGTCAATGTTAGGGTGTAGGGTTGACGCGAAAAAGTTTTTTTTCGGATGATTATCCTATCATACTGCTTGCTAGAGTATGCGATTTATTCACGTATGGATCATCAGTAATACTCATGAGTGATTCTGAAGCCTGACTGATAGTGGAAAAGCATTTCTTCCAGGAGAGACTGGTGTCGCAAGGCAGTCCTGCAATACGCTTCCGATAGTCCATCATAGCAATGGTAATGGAATAGAGTTCGGCACTTGGAAGATTACGTTGCTGTTCGGCTGTCCTGATTGTAGAGTCAATAGACTGCAGAATCTGGGTGGTTGAATTACCCGTCATAGCTACCTTCATGTGGGAATTGACCTCGTTGAACTCATTGCGAAGACGGCACATAAGCTCACGATAGCTGTGATACGTTTTGTCGTACCTGTTCATAAAGAATAATAGATTTGTGCGTCCGTAGTCCCGCAGACACCAGTTTGACTTAATAACAGGCAGGTCTTCTGACTCGTCCTCATGCAGGCTCGTCTTCCCAAACAATGAAACGCATTTCTGTTCAGTGACTTTGTTTGCTTGTATGTTTTATTTAGGCTTACAGCATCGGGTAATGTCTCAGATTTACACTGTGTTCCCGTCTTAGTCCTGAAATAATCAGGAAACCTGTTATCGTGAAGATTTACAGATGCAAAGGTAATGTAAATATTCTGTATTCACAAACATTTCGACGATTTTTCTTGTGAAATAGTCTGTTTTTCTTTGCAAATATACGAAATTGTAAAGTCCAGTATTCAAGTTGAAAGAAAAATTTATGTTGCCTCTATAAATTCAAACGCAAAGGCACTAAGATAAAAACAGCCTGTAATCTCACGATTACAAGCTGCTATAGAATTACTTAAGATAACAAAAACCTAATTTGTTAGTTGAACTTTTACTGTTAAACCAAAATCTATATCGTAAATAAAAAGGGCTTTCTATTAATCTTTTATTCCGTTGAGGTTAAAACTCTTGCCGTCAACATGAATGTTGATATGTCCGTTGTCGACAACCTTCTTAACGGAACTCTTAGCCACCATACTGTTGATGTTGTTCATGCAAGTAGCGGTTTCTGCATAGTCGTAACGCTCCACGCTATCGAGAACCCATTGACCATCGTTCCAAACGTATGATTCTATGCTCGTATTCCTGCCGCTTTCATCGTAGGAATACTCAGTTTTGAAGTTGTTCTCACTCCTATCCAGAGCATCATAGATACAGATGGTTTCCGACTTCAGATTACCATTCTCATCATATTCATAGCTTGTTCTTGGACCATATACAGAATTCTCCTCATTACCATTCTGTACAGTCCATGTCTGACGAAGCTTGTCTTTTCCCATATCGTTGTAGCCTACCAATGACTTTGAAATAAGCACAAAGTTACCTCCCTTGTAAATATAGTAGGTAGAGAAGTCGCCGTTGTTTGAAATACAATGTACATCCTTAAACTTCACATCCCACTTATTGCCAGTCCAGTCATAGCTGTATTCCGTATATCCTAACTCGGTATATTCAAGTTCGGTCTTTGAAGTGGGAATCCACGTGCCGTTGCTCCATTGATAGGAATATTCACCTGCTAATGAACCGTCAGCATTATATGAATACTGATTCTTGCTGTAAACGTTCCATTTCCCATTCTCCATCTTATGGGCAACTACGGTTTGTATCTTTCCCTCGGAGGTATAGGTATAGTATCTTTTTATAGAACCAACAAATTCATCGCTTGAGAAATCAGTCTCCTCAATCTGATTTCCGTTGGCATCATATTTGAACTCATACGAGTCTGTCAAGTTGCCTTCGCTGTCGTATATAGTCATATTGGCAGGCCGCACAGTATCCTGTGCGGTTGCGGTATTAGTCATTGCAACCAAAAGGGCTATCAGATTCAATATCTTTTTCATGTCGGTTAATGGTTTAGGTTATTAACTCTCCCCTTAGGGGCTTTTTTATTGATTGCTTATCTGTCTGCAAATATAAACATTTTTTTTCATATACGCAAGAAAAAATTAAAAAAAGTAAAAAAGTTTGTATTTTATATGAATGTCCGCAAAAAATAGTTCTTGTTGTAAACGTTTGTAATCTATTTTCTTGGTGTTGCGAATTTAAAATATTACCTTTGTGAGCGAATCCTATCGATGTAAGTCCGTTGATCCTTCGCTCTTCCTCCGTACCAAACTCGATGAAACTCCCATTTTTCTAGGGAAATAGCGAAGGTTCATCGAGTTTGGTTCCTTGGTAGAGCGAAGGCATAGCGAAAGAATAAGGGACTTAGTTTATGCCTGAAATTATCGGATTCACGTTTTAAAAAGTACGATTATGGACAGACTTACTGCTCAAAAGCGTCATGATAATATGGCGGCAATACGGTCAAAAGACACGAAGCCTGAGTTGATTGTGCGACGAGGGCTGTGGAAACGTGGATTCAGATATAGGTTGAATCACAAAAGGTTGCCTGGGCATCCAGACCTTGTGCTGAGAAAGTATAGGACGTGCATATTTGTCAACGGATGCTTCTGGCATGGGCATTACGTTGAACTGAGTAAAATGGAAAATTCGGCTTGTTGTAAGATACCAAAGACAAACCATGATTTCTGGGTATCTAAAATAAAGCGTAATAAGGAAAGGGATAAGGAAGAGCAAAAACGCTTGGCTGAGATGGGATGGCATTGTATTACAGTGTGGGAGTGTGAACTGAAGCCCCAACGGCGTGAAGAAACACTTGATTCCATCGCTTTTACTCTAAATCATATTTGGTTGCAAGACCATGGGATAAAGGCAAAGAATTACAACCCCTATCCTCAGCCCTTTGACTTTCCTCTTCGAGCCGTCGATCTCTTCGACATTCCCCGTGAAGGGGCAATGGTGGCAGAAGACGAGGTGGATTAGAACTTAACCGTAAGTTTTCCGAGAATCTGACGACCTTTCCTTGGCACACCATCAGCGAGCAAAGAACCAATCTTATAGTCGTTGTCAGTAATGTTATGTGCGGTTATGTCGATATCAAGATATTGCCATTCATAGCCTATGCCGAGGCTGATAATGCCTTGTGGCTTTACTTCCTCTATGCAGCCAACAGTCTGCTTCATTCCAAATGACAGGATAACATCTGCCTTTTGATAGTAAGTGGTTGTCTGGGCGTTGATAGTGCTGCGCAGCCATATTTTTCCACCATTGAAGAAGCCATGACCTGTGCCGTGATATGGTGAGCCTGCTACGGTTATATTGCCCATTAACTGTGGCACTCCGAATGGATTGTCTTTATATACGTTGTAGTCTTTTGACTTGATGAACTTCTGCCATGTGAAATTCGCGTTGGCAAAGAAATTATCGGTAGTATATTGTACCGCTCCCTCTATTCCTGCCTGTGTTACCATAGCGGAGTTGCGGAAGAGATATTCACCACCTAATTCTATGTTTACGAGATCCTCGAGTTTGTTACGGTAGAAACTGAGTTCTGCGGAAAGAGGTGTGCCCTGACGGTGGTAGGTAGCACCAATCTGGAAGGAGTGCATAGTCTCAGGACGCATTTCTGCGCCTCCGCTGAACATCTTCACGTTGCATGCACGATAGATATATGGTGCATCCACGAAACTGTAGTTGTAAGATGCACGTGCAGAGAGGGTCTTCGTGAGCTTGTAGATTAGCGAGAATCGTGGAGAGAATCTGTTGAGGGTTGCACCATTGAACCTTATCTTATGGTCGTAGCGGAGACCGGAATTGAAGATGAATTTCCTTGAGAAGAAATGTTTCAACTGAAGGTATGAGGAATAGATGTCCTCGGTAGCATCGTTGAAGACCTCTCCGCTTGATACCATCTGCTGTGTGGTATAGTTACCGCCAATGTAGAGTACTCCGTCGGTGAGGGCGAAGTGTTCGTACTGACATCCTACTACGGCATTACCATGACCGAGGAATCTGTATTTCGCAAGTAGTTGAGCCTGTCCGCCAAAGGTTATGTTCTCCCATTCAAGTACCTGAAAGACACCTGAGGTCTTCACATAATACTGCAGCAGCATCTGTTGCATCTCTGGGGAGAGGTTCGTTGAACTGGCTTCTGACTGAAGTCTATTCAATAGGTCTGCCCCGACGCCGAAGTTGACAGAGTCGCCCATTACGTTGTAGAAACTGGTGTGCTCCATTGAGAGGTATCCAGAAGCCTGAAGGTCGATAGCACCAAATGAGTGGGAGTAATCCACATTTAGGTGGTGATTGGTACGTGTAGCTCCTGGGCCATTGCTCTTGATATTGCAGTAACGGTCATAGTTGAAGTTCTGCACGGCTTCATAAGAAGGCGTTTCAGGACTAAGGGACTTATTTCCTTTATCGTCAATAATGATAGACTTAGTAGCAGGCATCTGCATGATATTGATATACGGAGTCTGCTTTGACCTCTGTGAGTTAAAGGTCAAGGAGAAGTCACGCCAACGTCCCTTGATACCTATGTCATACGACGGACGGCGGTTGTAGGCATGGGCGTATGCGGTACTCTTTTGGGTGAGTGCCGCTTGGTTGCCAGGGGTATAGGCTACGTTGTCGTATGTGTATTTAAAACCGTCAGTTGCCTGTACGCTGCCCCATCCGAGGAGATCCACCACGTTATTACCGCCACCCACGGCATATGAAGTGCCATAGGTGTGTTGTGTACCTGTCATAATGCTGATACGTCCGCCATTGAGCACAGCACCTTTGCGCGTGATGATATTCACTACGGCGGTGAGGGCCACGTTACCATAGAGTGATGATGCTGGGCCACGTAGTACCTCTATCTGCTGAATCTTGTCGAGAGAGTTACGATAGTCTGGCGCCTCGGCATTGGTAGATGAACCATTGAGACGGTGACCATCTTGTAGGAAGAGTATCTTCTCCTGAGATATGCCTGTGATACCGTGCATCGCTATGTTAGATTCCAGACCTTCGGCTATCGACATGCCAGGGACGTAGAGGCATAGGAGTTCCTGAAGAGTCTGTGCACCAGAGCATCGTATCATTGCCTCTGTAATGAGGGTGACAGGAACTGGGGATTCCTCTATTGACTCCGCCTGTCGTGATGCTGTGGTGATACCAGCCTCCAGTTGCTTGCGCTCGTTGATCATATCGATGAAACGCTGAGGGTCGCTTATGGCAGGAGTAAAATATGGATTATAGGCAAGCAGTCTATCGACGATGATTCCTGCATTGACGAGATCTCCTTTCTCCAAAAGGGAGAGAGCCATGAGGCGGTAGGCACTTGTCTTTAGCATACCGCTACCTGTGTTGATTACCTTGCGGGAATAGGCCTCACAACTGTCAAGGCGCCCGATTTGATAATATCGATATGCCGTGGTATATTGTTGCAGAGACTCTGAGGATTGGGAGAAAGAAGAAAGTGGGAGAAGAGTTAAAAATAAAAAGACCCACCCCCTTACCCCTCCCATAAAGGGAGGGGAGTAGTTACCCTTTTCTCGCTGTGGAGGTTTAGAATAACTCGTATATGTGTAATGTTTTTTATCTTTCATTGTTAATGAGTATAACTATCTACTCCCCTCCCTTTATGGGAGGGGTAAGGGGGTGGGTCTTTTTTATTTACCTTTCGTAGGTATTACAAACGTAAACGTTGTCCCTTCATTTAGCTTAGTGTCGATGTCGATACGGCCATGATGCTCGTTCACTATTATGTCATGGGTAATAATCATTCCGAGACCTGTGCCTTTGCCTATCGGCTTGGTCGTAATTGTTTCGTGGAATAGTTTATTACGAACCTCGTCGGTCACACCACAGCCGTTGTCTGCTATGCTGATGATAAGGTCGTTTCCATCCAATTTTGCCACTACGCTGATGGTAGGCTTGTAGTCTTCACCTGCGGTAGCAGCTTTTTCGGTAACGGCATAACAGGCATTATTGACAACGTTGAGCACAGCACGGCTAAGGTCTTGAGGAACAACCATGATATGTGGCATATCCTCTTGATAGCTCTCAGTAATGGATATGTTGAATGATTTGTCACTCGCTCTTTGAGCATGGTATGCCAGCCATACGTATTCATGCAGCAAGTGGGCAATGTCAGTCGGGATGCATTCTCCTTCCTTACCACGCGATATGAGTAATATGCCTTGAATGATGCTTACTGCACGCTCGCCATGTTCACGTATCTTCTGTAGGTTGACGTTGAGATTGGAGGTGATATCATCAATTTCATTAGCATCGTCCTCAGGAATATGTTCTCGTACGTCATTCACTACCTCCTTCAGGTCATCAATAAGTTTCTCTGACATCTTCGAGAAGTTGATGACAAAGTTAAGCGGATTCTGTATCTCATGCGCTATACCGGCGCTGAGCATTCCTAATGAAGCAAGTTTCTGCTGCTGGAGGAGGACTTTGCCAAGTTCTTCCTTGGTTGGAGACATAGCAGAAGATTGTTGCTGGGTGTTGGGGGTTGATTTCTCTGTCATAGTGTTATAGTGAATTGGCAGTATTCATCCTGTTGGGATTCAACTGAGATTTTACCATGATGATCGTTAATGATATTGCGTACAAGATAGAGGCCTACGCCGGCAGCCTCACCTGTGGGCTTAGTCGTGAAGAATGGGTCGAACACTTTGTTGATGATATTCTCTCCAATGCCCATGCCGTTGTCGCGAATGATAATACCCGTACCTTCTTCCGGGAGACTTAACACGATTTCCGGTATATAGTCAGGTGGACCGATTCTTACTTTTTTTGCAACTGAGTATATGCTGTTGTTGAACAGAGCTATGAGTGCGTTCTTGATAGAACCTGCATCTATATTGACTATCATCTGCTGGTTAGGCATATCGCATTTTAGTATTATACCATATTCTGCAATAGCATCCTTGTGGTATTCGGATATGACTGCTACCGTCTGTCGGCAAAGAGCTATGAGGTCATGCTGTGTTATAGTGCCTATGTGACTGTTGAGCATAGCCTCCATTGCACGTAGGGTGCGTGTGGTACTGATACCGTGATCCTCAATTTTCTTCAGGTTGGTCTTCATCATCTGTATGATGTCGGCACAGTCCTCGTAGCTATCCTCCGACATTCGCTCTTTCTCGTCCTCAATATCGTCCATGAGGTCTTGAGCAAGACCGGAAGTGAGCTTGGAGAAGTTGTTTATGTAGTTGATAGGGTTAAGGATACGGTCGATAAGACCTTGAGTGAGCTTACCTACGGCTGCGGTACGTTCCATACGTACAAGGTCGTCCTGCGTTCTCTTCAGGTCAGAGGTACGCTCTGCAACTAACGACTCAAGTTTCATCTTTTCTGCTTTCAGTCGTCTTGTGCGATGCTGCAAAAGCCTATGAATTATGGCTATGAGTATGAGCAGATAGATTATGTAAGCCCACCATTGTAGATAGAAAGGTGTGGCTACCGACCAATACAGGGTACTGATTTCCGATACACGTCCGAACATGTCGCGTGCCTGGATTTCTATACTGCTGCTACCATAGTCGAGGTTATTGATTTCCACTTCGTTGTGGTTGCTCCACAGGCTCCATCTACCGCCGTTGATGCGGTATCGGTACTCTGTTGGGCAGATTATGGAGGAATTGATTGTAGAGAATGTAACATTAAGCTGGTCGCAGGATGATGGAAGTGTTATGCCTTCCACCTCAAAGCTTGGCTTCATGTCCTTTGGTGAATAGCCACCCCACATCACAGAGTCTCCCATTGCTATCACCTGACGGATATATGGTCTTAAACTTTGCTGCTGCTTCAGCTCTTTAACCATTCGTGTGTCAAGTACTATTACACCGAAATCACCGCCAGCCCACATCTTTCCATCGTCGGATGCGTATAGGCAGTTGAGTGCTCGCTTTGTGAAAGGATACATCCACGGAGAAAGATCGTTGGATGATTGTTTCTTGGTGGTGCCTTTCAGGTAGCGGCCCTCAGGGTCGGTAGTCCATATCGTGCCTGATGGATCTGTGTATTTCAGCTTCGGATCATTTACATTTGCACTTTGGCGTATGCATCTGTCGGAAACCTTTATTCCGTTATTGCTATCAGATAGCGAAAGTTCCCATAGCTCGCCATAGATGCTCTCCACTGTGAACTTGTTTTTGGCGTGGTGAATCTTCGTCACCTTTTCGAGTGGTAGCACCAATGTCTTTTGCCCCGATGTGGAAACGTAATAAACACCATCCACCTCACCTGTTACATAGCCGCCTCTCTTTTTGTCGGGACATACGGAGAAGGTGTTGTCGCTAGTTATATGCTGTATTCCATTAGGAGTGATGAGGTATAGGCCTTGTGATGTGGCTGCAAGCATTCTCCCATCGGAAATACGTGCAAGTTGCCAGCAGGCAAGGTCGATGTCCGCCACCATCTGTATCCTATTTCCATTGAGACGGTAAAGGCCTTTCATCGTGCCTATGTAATAAGTTCCGGCAAGCTGCCCGATACAATTCACTTCGCCTTTCAGTCCTTCCCTTTCTCCAATCTGTCCGTATGGAGAGAGGGCTTCTACTGCAAAGATTCCGTTATCAGTAGCACCCCAAACCATGTGTGTACGGCTAGACACGACGTTGTTGATTGCATTTGATATAAGGCCATCGGTCTCAGAAAGAGGTGCAAAGGAATAACGGCTGTTACCGAAGTCCATTCCGTATGTGTGACTGTAGCTTAGCTTTATGTCAAGGGGTAGCTTCAACAGGCTCACAGAGTCGGTGCTATTGGTAAAGACTGTGTCTTTGCTTTGTTCCTGTTCTCTTAGCAGCTTGTCGTCCACAACCTCATACGTCTTGCCTGTAGTGGTATGCACATACACTTTGTCCTTATCTACCTTGATATTGTCCACTTCGGAGAAAGAACCTCTGTCAGCATCAGAAACAATAGTATGGATATGTATGCGTCCTTGATTGTCTGATTTGAGATAGCCGAATACGTTATAGCCACCTACCCATATACGGCCTCTGTCGCCTTTTGCCAGTCGTGTCACTCTACTGATGCCTGGCGTGTGGATTTTCCTCCATGTGGCACCATCGTAGTAGAGAAGTCCCTCGAAATTAGCAACGAATACAGTACCGTAGTCATCGCAGGTAATATCGTAGTTACGGTTGTGTGCCAAATATTCCTTCGATGAGAAATTGCGGAAGAAAGGCACACCTCTACCGTCTGCCATTATCTCAGAAAGAGGCAAAAGACAAAAGACAAGAGGCAAAAGACCTTTGACTTTAGACTTTAGACTTTTGACTTTTATCATTTCCCACCTCCTTTCATGAATGTGCGGTAGGGCACGGATTTACCGATATAGTAGTTCCACTCATCCTGTGTGAACTCGCGACGCAATAAAGCCTGTGTGGCAATTGCATTCTTGTTTACGGAGGTACAGAAACGGTTCATGCCTCCAGCCTCATTGCCTATCCATATCATCTGTGATTCATCGTCCACGACAAATGATAGAGGCCAGGAGTCGAATTGGAACTCTATTGACTCTGCAATTGATGCCATGCCGGCAAACGACCAGAAACGCATGGTATGGTCGTAACTTGTGGAAACAATAGAATTGTTGACAGCCTTTATAGAGGTAATGGCACCAGTATGACCAGTCATGGTGCTTATAATATGTCCGTTCTTGTCTGTGACATATATCACACCAGTCTCTGTTCCAAGTATGTTGGTACCGTTCTGCTTGTTATGGAAGAACGCTGTCACCAGTTCTTTTACTCCTTTGATATCAGAACGCTTGCACTTGTTTGAGTTTGAGGCAGATACTACATAGTGCAGTCCGTTTGTTCCGAAGATGTGGAGCATACCGGTTTCTTCTTCAAATCCAAGAGCATGAAGTCCAGATTCAAGTGAGACAATATCTTTTATTGCCATCAACCTAGTATTTATCCATGTAAGAGATTTATTACTTGTCGCAACAAGCATATCCTTACCGATGAAACATACGTCTTTCCACACGCCGGTTCCAAGTCTTATCGTGCCCTCTACCTTCATTTGTGGAATGCGTGCGCCACTAAACTCCAGAACCACTACCATGCCGTCAGATGTCATAGCAGCCATTCTGTTGTTGCTAAGCATAGCCATACTTCGGAAAGGAACATTCTCAACAGTAAAGTACCTAAGCTCTCCTGCATCGTTGCAAAGAATAATCTCTCCGTAGTCTGTCATGCCAAGAACCCAGCGTGCGCCGTCTATCTTTATGAGGTCCACGCATCTCACGTTACCCTTGAGGGCTGTGTTCAGTTTCTCTATGGAATTAGAAGAATAGAGAAGTGCCTTATATACATTATCCGAGTTCTCATGACCGCCATACTGCTTGGTATAGTGCCATGAGGCATATGAAAGAAGACGGGATATATCCGTAGCCACGCTTCCTTTGGCGAGGGCTGACTGTGCAAGAGAGTTTCCCATTGACAGATAGAATAGCGTATCAGCCATTGCACGAGCCTTTTCCGCTTCCATCATATTCTTTGTGGCAAGCTCCTTCTGATCCACAGCCATGATACGCATCTGGTCGGCCTGTTCTGCTGCCTGAACAGCTTTCTTCTGAGCCTGTTGTGCAAATCCTCTCTCTATCTCAGCCTTTCCACGCTCCATATCAGCTATACGCGACTGCCTCACAGCCTCTTCACGTTGCTTGTCTGAGATATCCTTCTGTTGAAAGGCGATGTCCTCCATCTGCTCGCTTACACGTTGTGTTACCTTTGCCTGAAGCTCTTTCTTCTGAAGGTCGGATATCTGTTCCTGAAGCTCGGCAGTCCTTGCCTCGTACACCTGCTCACACACAAGATAGGTAACACCGCAACTGATTGCTGCGACGCTTGCTAATACTCCGTACTTTCGTCCGAGTAATAGCATTCTCTTTCGTATGGTAACAGATTTGTTCGTAATTAATTTCCGTTTCTCTTTATTGCCATTATCGTGATGTCGTCACTCTGCTCTGCGCCATTGGCATGAGCATTAACAGCATTGTCGATAGCTGTGGTAACCTGTTGGGCGTTATAGCCTCTAAGCGTTGCAAGCAAGGCTTCAAGACGCTCTTCACCATACAGGTTGTTGTTCGGGTCACAAGCCTCTGTTACGCCATCGGTAAAGGTTACGAGCATATCGCCCTTATCCAGTTTCAAAGTACTCTCCTGATAAGGGAATCCCTCTGTCACTCCCATGCATATATTGTTGGATTTAGGCAGTACGTCCACTCTGCCGTCGGCTTTGATGATATATGGGGGATTGTGTCCCGCATTAACATATCGCATCTCACCTGTGCTGATACAATATACGCCATAGAAGACAGTAACGAACATAGAGTCGAAACTCTCCTTTGAAAGCATGTCGTTGGATTCTGATACTGTGGAAACAGGTGTCAGGCTCTTTGTGCCCGTGAAGCGAAGCAAAGTATAGCTCATGGTCATAAACAAGGCTGCAGGTACACCCTTGCCCGATACGTCTGCCATTACAAAGCCTGAATGGTCATCATCTATACGGAAGAAGTCATAGAAGTCACCTCCCACATCCTTTGCAGGTTTTATCGTGGCATAGATATCTACGTCTGAAGCCACATCGGGGAAAGGAGGGAACTTATTAGGCAGAATAGCCAACTGCACCTCGGCTGCAAGACTGAGGTCGGCTTTTAGGTCTTCGAGTTGTCCATGCTCTTTCTGTGACTGCTTGACAAACTCAATCTCCTCACGTGCCTTCTCAATGGTAAGCTGCAAGTCTTCAAGGTCAATAGGCTTGGTGGCAAAGTCGAAGGCACCATTATTCATTGCCTGACGGATATTACTCATTTCTCCGTATGCGCTCACCATAACCACCTTCAGGGCTGGGTTGTTGCGGTCCTTTATTTTCTTCAGGAGTGTAAGACCGTCCATCTCCGGCATGTTGATGTCGGAGAGTACTATGTCAATATCTGGATGCTGCAGAAGCATCTGCATAGCCTCTACACCATTGTGCGCAAAGTAAAACTCATATTCACCCTTGCGGATCTTTCTGCGGAAAAACTGGGTTAGCAGGAGCTCAAGGTCAAGCTCATCATCCACACTTAGAATCTTAATCATAGAATAAAGTATAAGATAAATTTACGGTTTTATGCTGGCAAAGATAACAAAAGTATGTGAATAAACCAAATAAATGACAAGAAAAAAGAAATTTTTATTGTAACTTTGCTGGCAAATTGAAAATAGGAACTTGCTTTAGCTTGATGAGCTTTAGCGAATAAATAGTAAAATCATAAATAAATTTGATAGACCGCTGCTATATAGAGATAACCAACGTATGCAACCTGAGTTGCGATTTCTGTCCGAAGCACAACAGGGCTGAAAGACGTATGACCGCCCAGGAATTTGACCTTATCACAGATAAACTTCGTGATAGGGCTGTTTTCTTGTATTTCCATCTCATGGGTGAGCCTATGCTCCATCCTCTCCTACCTGATTTCATACGTATGGCACGAGAAAAAGGTTTCAAAACCGTCCTTACGTCTAACGGGACATTACCCCTTAGAGCGATGCGTCTTCTCTCTTCTCTTCCCCATAAGGTACAGCTATCATTACATTCCCACGAAAGTAATGGCAAGGGCATACTTGCTGATTACATAGATAAGGTGATGCAATTTGCAATTCCTGCGGCTGAGCAAGGCACTTGTATTGTGCTGAGGCTATGGAATCAAGGAGGACGTGAGAGTGAGAACGAGCAGGTCATACAACTTTTGGAGAAATACGTACAAAAGCCTTGGCATGAGCGTCCTGACGGCTATCGTCTATGTGACAATCTCTATCTTGAGTTTGACAGAAAATTCAAGTGGCCAGAGGTAGAGCTGCCCACTCGGGGGAGTCGGAGGGGGGCCGATGTATTCTGTAAGGCTCTCCATAAACAGATTGGCGTTCTTGTGGACGGAAGTCTGGTGCCTTGCTGTATGGATCATAATGGCGATATCACGCTTGGAAATCTCTTTACCCAGTCACTTGATGAGATTCTCGAGTCTCCACGTGCAAAGGCTATGACAGAAGGTTTCCGTCATCATAGGGCAACGGAACTGCTTTGTCGGAATTGTGAGTCGGGTAACGCTCGTAATAGTTTCCGAGGAAAACCTAAGAGTTAAGGCTTCTGCCATTTACAATTTATTCGCTAAAGCTCATCAAGCTAAAGCAAGTTCCCATTTACAAAGTACAATTTGTAAGAAAGGGCTTATATACATTTCATTTGTATATGAGCTCTTTTTTTTGTGTGTTGCATTCATTTTTATGGGGGTATTAGAGGCTTGGAGTGTTGCAAATGAGGTATTGAAGGGATAAATAATAGTTATTTGTAAGCGTTTGAATGATAATGAGTTATAAATCTGTAAAACGTAAAATCGTATTGCAACACCCTCTGAAAATAAACGAAAAAAATCTTGCAAGGAAAAAAACTCCTATATAACTTTGCTCTCAGAAAACCGAAGTATTAACCCTTAAAAACAATTGAATTATGACACAGATTGATCTTATTTCAAATGAATGGTCAGACCTTTTGTTTGAGAACCGCAACAAAGAGTATGGAGCTTATGTTCTCCGTCACCAGACAGGCACTCGTAATATAATGTCAATTCTCGCTGTACTGATTATATTAGCTCTCGCAATGGTTTCCCTGGTTGCTAAGAATGCTTATGATGGCTATAGGGCAACCCACATTCGTCACGAGGAAGTGGTTGTACTAACGGACCTTCCTAGTCAAAAGCCAGAACCAAAGGTAGAGCGTGCTGAGCCTATCAAGCAAGAGGAGATAGAGAATGTGCTAGAGAAGGTAAGAGGTTCTATCAAATTCACGGCTCCTGTTATAAAGAATGATCAAGAGGTAAACCCAGAGGATGAGATGAAGAGTCAGGACGAAATCATGAGTTCTAAGTTGGCTATTTCAGTCTTTAACGTTATAGGAAATGATGAGAATGGCGAAGTCCTCAGAATCAAGGATGCTCTTATAACTGAGCCTGTCAAGCCAAGGGTAGAAGAGAATAAGGTGTTTGAGTATGTTGAACAGATGCCTTCTTTCCCCGGTGGAATGGCTGCTTTGATGCAATATCTGAGCAAAAACATCAAATATCCTCCTGTGGCAGAGGAAATGAACATTCAGGGACGTGTGATATGCACTTTCGTGGTAGAGCGTGACGGTAGTGTAAGTGATATCCGTATAGCGAAGAGTGTAGATCCTTCTCTTGACAAGGAAGCTGTTCGTGTGGTTTCTGCTATGCCAAGGTGGATTCCTGGCAGACAGAATGGGCAGAATGTTCGTGTGAAATACACCCTTCCTGTCACTTTCAGACTACAATAATTTGCCCAAGTGAGGTTGTTGCTTGTTCGCTCTTCCTCCGAAGATACTCCATCGCATCTCCATCGCATCTCCATCGTTAGTCCATCGATTCGATGGAGTATCGATGGACCAGTGATGGAGCAGTGATGGAGCAACCTATGAAAAGAAGCTAAGGATGAAGGGCATTTCGGAAGAAGTGTTTCCTTGTGATTTTTTGCTCACGCAAGAAAAACTTTTAGCGTTTTTCTTTGGGGAAATGGGAATTTTTGTTTACTTTTGCCCTCACTATAAAATCAATGAGAAAATTCATCGGCATATTCATCGGACTCATGGTCATCGCCTTCCTGACTTGTTGCAAGGATCGGGAGGGTGATGATTCTGCCGTTTATGAGCAGAGGGAGTTCCTTTTGACGAATATTTTCAAGGACACCTTGAAGAGATATGTCGTTCTTACTCCTCAGTTTGCCGATAGTCTTCTTGATGCAGCCGTTGGGACAAAGAACAGGGATGCTATCTGTGTGGCTATCAATGCCGTTATTGATTCGCGTGATTCAGCTTCTACAGAAAAGGCAATTCTTGCGGCTATGAAGAAGTATTATAAGGTGACGGATGCAAAGGATAAACGTCCGTCCCTGAAGACTATTTTGGCAAGTATGGCGGCTAAATATGCCTCTAAGGGTGATACTGCAAGGGCAAGGAAATTCCTTACGGCTGCTATGAAAGATACTATTCCTGGGAAGGAAAAGGTGATGTCGCATCTTGATGACAGATGCAAGAAACTGACGGTTTCCTTGTTGAAAGAAGGACAGATTGCTTATGCTACAAAGATATACCATCATAACCTCGTGGCGTGTGACTCGATGAGATATACTATCGGGAAAGGGCATCTGGAAGAGGTTAAGAAGATGCGCTCAAGTATAGTTAATATCCTGATTATTGTAGCACTTGTTGTTGCTATCATCTGTTTGACGGTTTATCTTGTTCGGGCAAAGCAACAGGACAAAGAATATGTGTATGAGAGCGTTACGTCAAGGTTGCAGGATTCAATAGACGAGTATCAGCAGATGCTTGATGAACTTCAGACATCTAATTCCGATAACAAACGTGAGACGGAAATGCTACGTCGGCAGATAGACAGTATTCAGGCACGTTTGATGGAGAGAATGCAGAAGGGTAGGGCGATATATATGTCGCTTACTGACGGTAATCCTATGCCTTTTGATGTCAAGGATGCTGATTCATATCTTATTGACTATGTGATGCTTTTCTATCCGGCAAAGTATAGGCAATGGACGGAACAGTACGATAAACTTACTCCAAGGGCCTTTACATACCTTATATTGTGTGATATGGGGCATAGTGATATAAAGATTCAGGAGATACTGAGTATTAGCGCTTCAAGTGTTCGTTCTATTAAGTCTCGCCTAAACGCAAGGAAGAAATAAAACATGAAAGTTTTCGTTGTCTATTGTCATCCGTCAGAGGATTCCTTTACCCGACATGTGCGTGATTCCTTCTTGAAGGGAATTACAGATTCTGGTCATGAGTATGAATTGTCGGATTTGTATCGTATGGGGTTCCGTACGGATATGTCAGAGGATGAGTATCTTCGTGATTCCAACTATACCACGTCACCTCAGTTGGCAAGTGATGTGCTGGATGAACAGGCGAAAATAAATGCCGCAGATGCGATTGCTTTCATATATCCAGTCTTTTGGACGGAGGCTCCGGCCAAGTTGGTTGGGTGGTTCGATCGTGTGTGGTCGTATGGCTTTGCATACGGAGACAAGACCATGAAAATGCTTGATAAGGCGTTGTTTATGTGTACTACAGGGCATGATCTTATAACCTTAGAGCAGTTCGGGTTCTTGGAAAGTATGAAGAACGTGATGCTTGGGGATAGGCTTGCCAAACGGGTAAGGAAAAGTGATTTCGTGGTCTTTGATGGTATGTCTAAAGAAAAGAAATCACGTCAGGATAACTGGGAAAAGTACTTGGAAACGGCTTATAGGAAGGGTAGAACCTTGTTCGAGGAGTCAAAGGATGATTTCTCGTTAGATGGTCGGTATTTCGTTGCAGTTCATAATTCTGAATCAGGAGAGGTGTCGGAACAGACTGTTTTCGCCTATCATCAGAAAGATAATGCCGTTTGGGCGGAATATTCAGGTGGAAGTATTGTGAAAGGCTTTCTGATAGGCACAATAGATAAAAACCGTTGTCTTAGTTTTTCATATCAGCACTTGAACATTCATGGAGAGTTAAAGTCAGGCTCATGCCATTCACAACCACGTGAGGTCAATGGTAAACTGCGTTTTTATGAGGAATGGCAATGGGCTTCTGGTGAAGCTGGTACATCGATTATAGAGGAATTGTAATAAAAGGCATTTGTATATGAGACGGTTATATTATCTTGACACATTAAAAGTGCTGCTGACCATATTGGTGGTTTTTCATCATGCGGCTGAAGCATATTCGCCATATTCTGCATGGGTATATAAGCCAAGCAATAAGGATGAGATGATGCCTTTGATATGGCATTTCAACTCTGTTAATGCTGCTTTCTTCATGGGATTGTTCTTACTGATAGCTGGTTATTTCGTGCCACGCAGTTACGATAAACAGGGAGTATGGGTGTTCGTTAAGAAGAAACTTCTTCGACTTGGCATACCCGTTTTGCTTGTCACGGCATTTCTTACCTATGCTACTGGACAGTTAGAGGTCGGGCATTTGTGGTATGTGGAGAGTCTCTTGCTATTTTGCCTTGTCTATGCGCTTGTAAGGAAATTTGTTTCACCTATGCAGGTGAAGAGCAACGTTTCGCTTTGGGGATTGTTGGCTGTGTCTCTCATAATGGGAGTTGGCGGGTACTTCATCCGACAGGTAAGTCCACAGGACAACTGGATATGGCTGTTAGGTTTTATTCATATAGAACCAGCACATTACCTACAATATATTCTTATGTTCGTGTTGGGTGTCCTTGCCTATCGTGGGCAATGGCTAACGAATATGAAAAACAGCACAGGCGCTATATCTCTACTGGTAGGTTCTGCTTTGGTTATTGGCGACTGTGTGCGTAATGATGGTGCTTGGAACAACTTTGTTTATCAATGGTTTGGTATATATGAATCTTTGCTCTGCATATTCTTCAGCTTTGGCTTGCTGTGGTTGTTCCGCGAGTTTGTTAATGGAACTAATAGGTTCCAGAACTGGTGTTCACAACAGGCCTATGGCGCTTATATCGTCCATTTGTTTGTTCTTCTTGCTGTCCAGAATGCTACTGATAGTATTATGCTTCCTGGTATTGTCAAATTCTTTATTATCGGTAGTGTGGCAAGCATAATCTCATTTGTTGTCACATATCTGCTTAGATTAGTGCCGGGAGTTAAGGAGGTATTGTAAAAAAATCCCTTCCCCCGTGTGGGGGAAGGGTAGAACTTTTATTTCTTCTTTTTTGTCGTTGTAGTCTTCTTCTTGGTTGTCGTGCTCTTCTTTGTCGTTGTTGTGGTGGTGGTAGTTGCAGGCTTGTAGTATTTCAGAGCCTCTGGAATTACCTGCTGAAGAGCTGCGATACGCTTTGCATCACTTGGGTGATCGCTGAATATCTCGCTCTGGTTAGAAGTTGACAAAGAAGCCATACGTTGCCAGAATTCAAGAGCTTTGTTTGGGTCGTATCCTGCCATAGCGGCAAAGACGAGTCCAATGCGGTCTGCCTCAGTCTCGTTGTCACGACTGTATTTCAGGTTGGCAAAGTTGAATCCTAATTGTGATGCTATATTGGCTATTGATGTCGTTTGCTCGGATGCACCAGCCATTCCGAGAAGAGCACCTCCTATTTGTACGGCTTGTTGTTGGCGTGCCTGCTTAGACATCTGTTCCGCAGAGTGCTTTGCCACAGCATGGGCTATCTCATGACCGAGAACAATGGCAAGTCCGGCTTCGTCCTGTGTTACAGGCAGAATACCTTCATACACCACAATCTTGCCGCCTGGCATACAGAAAGCATTCACCTCGTCACTTTTTACGAGATTAAATTCCCATTCATAGTATTGCAGGTCATTGGCTGCACCATTCTCTCTGAGGTATGACTCAACTGCCTTTGCGAGTTTCTCACCAACTCGTTTCACCAATGCCGTCTTTGTGGCATCTTTTGAAAGGGTTGACTTCTGGATTACCTCACTATACTGCTGCTTGCTGAGACTCAGGATTTGTCCGTCATCATACAAGAGAGTGTGCTTTCTGCCTGTAATAGGAACTGTAGAAGTAGTGCCGCATGACACGAGCATAAGTGCAGCTACTGTACCGAGTAATGCTTTCTTGATATTCATAAGTAATATGTTTATTTTGGATATTATGCGGCAAAATTACTAAAAATATTTACATATAATATTATGTTAATAAGAAAAACCTACTATTTTTAACAATGATTATACGTTTGCGTGTAAGAAATATTTTTGTTGTTAAGAAGGTGATGGATTAGTTTTGAACATCAAGAAGTAATAAAAAGCGATGTTTTGAAAAGTTTTGTCCTTTTACAATTGTCCCCCAAAATGGGCGAAGATTCGTTATAAGTGTAAAAAATACCTTTTATGTTCTTTTGTACTTGTTTTCGTCCCAAAGAATGTGCTTTGGGGCTATTCTGGTGGGTTTTTGTGGAACAAATAAAGAGATTGACGTAACATGAGTTGTGGCAAAAAGAAACAATAGCATAACAAAAAGTTACGCCTATTTTTTATAATATTAATAAATTTAATTACTTTTGCACGTTGAAAACAGAACGGCTGGAATACTACAACCTTTCTGATATCCAATCTATAGACGCATATCATGCGCTTAGGTTTAACAGCCACTCAAGTTTTTTTTTTCTTTAAGAAGGATTTTCTTGGGTGCTGAGATCAAGGAGGATTAATCCGACTGACCAAAATCTTTTGCATGGCTCGTCAGTTCAGTAGTACTACCTGGAAACATGTATTTTAGGAATCGAAATTATGGAGGAACTCAGACGTTTTTCTATTTTGTTCCAAAAGCAGTTGACTGTAAGATACCCTGGCACAACCTAAATCTTTGTAAGGCTCAAAAAGCTGCGCAATAAAACTGATAATAAAACAAACAAATAATAACCTAAATCCAAAAAATGACCAAAAAACGGAAAGAGATCTTAGGTCTTGCTATACGCAGGATGTTGTCAAAGACATCGGTTGCTGTGTTGCTCATGATGGTCTTAGCGGTTCCAGCATTTGCTCAGGAACTCGTCAAAGGTACTGTTGTTGACAACAATGGCGATGCTGTCATTGGTGCAACTGTCGTTCAGAAGGGCGACAAGCAGAATGCAACCATTACTGATCTTGATGGTAACTTCTCGTTAAAAATGCCGGGAGGTAAGGGATCTGTTGTGATTTCTTATGTCGGCATGAAAGAAATGGAAGTAAAAGTTTCTTCGGACAAGTTTGCCAAGGTGACTATGGAAGAAGACGATTCCCAACTTGAGGAACTTGTTGTTGTCGGTTACGGCCAGCAGAAGAAAGTGTCTTTGACTGGTGCGATTACGCAAACGACTGGTGAAGTTCTTGAGCGTGCTGCGGGTATCGGTAGTGTGGGTGCAGCCCTTACGGGTAACCTTCCTGGTGTTGTAACTATTGCTTCAACTGGTCAGCCAGGTGAAGAAGATCCGCGTATCTTCATTCGTGGTGCAGCAGCTTGGGGTGACGAAGATGCTCAGCCACTTATCCTTGTAGATGGCGTGAAGCGTGAAATTAAGGCTGTTGACATCACATCTGTGGCTACGGTGTCTGTGCTGAAAGATGCATCGGCTACTGCAGTCTATGGTGTGGAGGGCGCTAATGGTGTTATCCTTATTACTACAAAGCGTGGTGTGGAAGGCAAGGCAAGAATCGATGTTGGCTTTAACGCTACATTGAAGTCTGTATCAAAGCTTCCACGCAAATACGATTCATACGACGGCTATATGTTCCGTAATCAGGCTGTCGAGCATGAGCTTGCATTGGCTGGTGATGATTCATGGGCATACTATCGTCCGCAGACATTCATCAATAACTTCCGCAATCAGGATTATACTGTAAAGCCAAACTACAACGCTGCAGGTGACTATCTGGGTGATTATAGCCAGGCAGAACGCTATCCTAATGTGGATTGGCAGGAAGAGATGTTCAAGGATTTCGCATTGTCATATAATACGAACCTCAATATCTCTGGCGGTACAAAGTTTGTGAAGTATTTCGTGGCATTCGACTTCCAGAACGAAGGCGATATGACAAATGTATGGGAAAATCATCAGGGTTACGAAGGCGGTTATACATATAATCGTCTGAATGTGCGTTCAAACCTTGACTTCCAGATTACAAAGAGTACTATGTTCAAGGTTAATCTTGCCGGATCAAATGCTCAGCAAAAGACTCCACGATATTATTATGGTAATAATGGCGAGTGGTTCCAACAGCAGAACTGGGCTGGTGCATACGGCATGGCTCCAAACCTCTTCCCTGTGCAGTTCTCTGATGGGTCATGGGGCTATTATCCTTTGGTTTCAAATATCTCGAACTCTCCAAGGAACGTTGCGAATACAGGTTATGAGTTGAAGACCATTACTCGAGTATTCACCGATTTCTCACTTGAGCAGAACCTCGATTTCGTTACAAAAGGCTTGATTGCGCGTGGTACAATCTCATGGGATAACCAGTTTGATGAGGCAGAGCGAGGTATTACAGACCAGCACACGACAAAGAATGCTTATATGCTTCCGGAGAATGGCATGCTCCTTTATGAGAATAAAGTCGATAAAAATACAGGTTTCGACTTCTATGAAAGTCGTGACTGGGATACTCGAGCTGGTAGTGTAGGTAGAACTACTCGTGCAACTGAAATGTCGCTCCAACTATTCTGGGCACGTCAATTCGGAGAGCATAGTGTCAGTGCCATGGGTAACTGGAAACGCCGTAGTGATGCTAAGGGAGCAGATCTCGAAGAACGCCGTGAAGACTGGGTGTATCGTGTGACATATGATTTGAAGGGCAAGTATTTCGCTGAAACCAACGGTGCATACAACGGTTCCCAGAAGTTCTCTCCTAAAAACCGTTTTGCTTTCTTCTTCTCAGGAAGTGCAGGTTGGCTTATTTCTGAGGAACCATTCATGAAATGGCTCAGAGATAAGAGAATTGTTGATATGCTCAAACTCCGTGCTTCTTATGGTGAAGTGGGTGATGATAAAGGAGGTTCACGTTTTGCTTATGCTTCAGACTGGGCAATTGTAAACCGTGACAACACCGATTACTATTTTCCTCTTTCCATAGATGGAACCAGGACTCCTTTCTTGAGCTATTATGAGAATCGTGAAGCTAGTCCTGACCTCCGTTGGGCAACTGTGAGTAAGAAGAATTTCGCTTTTGACTATGCTTTCCTTGGAGGTATGTTTGCTGGTAGTTTCGACTACTTCATTGATGATCGTCATGACATCTATATCAAGAGTACAGATCGTATAGCTATACCAGCATATTATGGAGCCAAAAACAACCCGGACATCAATCAGGGTGAAATGAGAAACTATGGTTTCGAGTTAGAACTTCGTTTTAACAAGGTATTGGCAAATGGTATGCGCTTCTGGGCTAACACCAACTACACCTTCGCGCGCAACGAAATCAAGTTGAAGGATGACCCTGCATTGATGCCAAGTTATCGTAAGCAACAGGGTTATGGTCAGGATCAGTATCGCTCTTTCATAGACAACGGCTTTATCGGCACTTATGATGAGCTTTACAGTTCTCCTGAACGTGATGCGAATGACGATCAGGTGCTTATTGGTGACCATTATATCGTTGACTTCAATGGTGATGGTATGGTGAATGCAAATGACCAGGCTCCTGTTGGATATACAAAAAACCCTGAGCACACTTATAATGCTACAATCGGATGGGAGTGGAAAGGCTGGAGTATGTTTGCCCAGTTCTATGGCGCATCAGGTGTTACACGTGACGTCGGTCTTGCATCCTTCAACAACAAGCTTCTTACGGTATTCGACAATGGAACATGGTGGAATACGAAAGATAAAAGTGGTGATGTCGTAGTTCCACGTTTTACCACACAGGTCTCTTATAACGATGGTACACAGTATCTCTACGACGGTTCATATTTCCGACTCAAGAACGTGGAGGTCGCTTACACATGGACTAAGGGCTGGATCAAGAAGATAGGTTTCTCAAGCCTGAAGGTATATCTGAATGGTAATAACCTCTTACTTATTACGAAGATGCCTGATGATCGTGAGAGTAACTATGGATTCAGCGGTGGCGGTGGTGCCTACCCAACAGCCAGACGTTATAACCTCGGATTTAAGCTTTATATGTAATATAAGGTTTATGGGTTGTAAGGTTTTTAGGTTTTAGGTCTTTGCGATATGACCTTTTTACCTCATAACCTCCAAACCTTCTAACCTATAATTAAATTTGTAATTAATAATTATGAAATATAATAAATACATAAAATCCCTTTTGTTCAGTTCGCTGCTCCTTATGGCTGGCAGTGCCTCCTTAACATCCTGCAAGGAATGGCTCGATAAGGATCCGGAGTCTATTATTTCTGAGGATGAGGCGTTCAAGAACTATCACAACTTTCAGGGATTTATAGAGGAGATATATGACTGTGTTCCTGACAAGGAGAAGGTCAACTGGTGTACCTCGTGGAATTTTGGTGATGATGCAGTTCATAATCCTGAGGGCTATGGACACATGGATCATCAGGTTGACCTTGGAAACTATCGTAGTTTGTGGGATAATGGCACGGGCTCTCCTAACGGTCTGTCTTGGTTACATGGTTCAGGAACAGATGGAAAATATGCAGAAAGGTTTTCTCTCTGGAAAGGTGGATGGTACAGCATTCGTAAGTGTAATCTGGGTATTTCAAAGATAAAGACTCTTGTTGGTACTGATGAGGAACGTGACTTGCTGCTCGGACAGTTGTATTTCTTCCGTGCATGGTATCATTTTGAAATGATATGCTATTGGGGCGGTCTTCCATACGTTAAGGATGCATATAGTTCCAAGAATATTCCACAGCTTGAGCGTCTTTCTTTTCAGGAATGTGCAAAATGCTGTGCAGAGGACTTTGAGAAGGCAGCCGACCTTCTTCCTATGGACTGGGATGAGACTCTTGCTGGTCAGCAGACACCTAACAAGAACGACCTCCGTATCAATAAGATCATGGCTCTCTGTTATCTTGGCAAGTGCTATCTCTGGGCAGGTTCACCTCTTATGAAGGAGTTTGAAAATGTCAGTAAGGGTAAATCTGCACAGCTTTTAGGGGCGAGCTCCAACGGAAAGACATACGACTATGATGTGGAGTATTGCAGAAAAGCTGCAGAGGTATTTGGCAAGGTTCTTAATATGGTTCGTAAAGGGCAGACTCGCTATAAGCTTGCTGAGTTCAAGTATTCAAACATCTATGATCACGAGCGTGATGAGAATGCTGAGACCTGCTATTCCGATATTTTCTATACACATAAGCAGAAATGGACTATGCCAGGTTCAACGGAGGCTATATTCCGTGGTATGTATCCTGGAGCAAACTCAGCCAACTGGAACTGTGCAAAGATTTTCGGTCCTAAGGTAGCCGGTCTAGTGGAGCATGACAACATTATCCACCACCCGACGGCAAACCTCATCGACCAATATGGTATGGCTAATGGACAGCCTATATATATAGTAAAGAATGGTGTCTATGTATTGAATCCTGAGTCAGGTTGGGATCCAACCCATCCATACAAGAACCGTGATCCACGTTTCTATCACGATATAGTATTTGATGGTTTCCACTATGTCCTACAGACAGAAAACCTCAATGCCGATCAGAAGAAACTTGACTATTGCTCGCTTTATACAGGTGGTGCAATGCGTGCTGTTGACAATGGAAGCAGCACTGGCTACTTCATTCAGAAACTCGTACCGCATCAGTGTAATGTTGGTGACAACTGGTATGATTATAATGATGAGTTTCAGGCATATATTCCGTATTTGCGTCTTGCAGACGTCTATCTGATGTATGCTGAGGCACAAGGAGTTGTGGGTGGTCCTAACTCAATGGCAACCACATGTAATTTGACTGCAGTTGATGCAATCAATGTGCTTCGTGACCGTGTGAACTCCCTCGATTATCCTATGGAACATGTTCAGCCTAATTTCCTTGACACTAAGGAACATTTCATTGATGAGGTACGTCGTGAACGCGCTGTGGAACTTGCCTTTGAAGGCTTCCGTTGGTGCGATCTTCAACGTTGGCTTCTCCTTACAGAACCTCCTTATACAGTGAAGTATTCCCATGAGTTTGAGCGCATGGAACCTGACAGTTGGTATTTTGATGCGAATTCTCGTTTGCCTAAGAACGATCCGAAGGACGCACAGGTTGCGAACTTCCGTAAGAAGGAACTTATCACCCGCCATTTTGATTCAAAGCATTACTGGTTCCCGCTTCCTGACAAGGATACCTATTTGTATGAGGGTTTCCCACAGAATCCAGGATGGTAAAGGCAATGCAATTGACAATTGCTAATTGATAATTGATAATTGACAATTTTATGAAGAATAAAAAAACAAATATATTTCTCCTTGCCTTGCTTGTAGCTTCGCCTCTGATGGTCAATGCTCAGATTGCAGGTGATGCTGATACCATCACGGCAAAAAAGAAGGTTCATGTTGCTTTCCGTGACAAGAATGCCGATGAGCTTCTTGGTGGTATTTCCTATATTGACATGGAAGAGCTGCAAAAGAAAGATCATACAAAAAACAGTCTTGAGGACTTGTATGGTCTTGTCGGCGGATGGAATGGCCACAATCTTTGGGGAATGGACAATTACCGTCTTGACACCAATGACGATAGTAATCTTCCGCTTGTTATTATTGATGGAGTGAAACGTCCGTCAAACAATGTGCTCCCATCTGAGATAGAGCAGATAACATTTCTCAAGGGCGCACAGGCTGTTGTTTTCTATGGTGCCAAGGCTGCAAAGGGCGCAATTCTCATTACCACCAAACGCGGCAAGGTAGAAGGCCTTCAGATTACAGCCAATGCCAATACCGGTTGGCACGTAGCAAAGGCTTTCCCTGACTATCTTGGTTCGGCTGAATATATGACACTCTACAACGAGGCATGTGTGAACGATGGTGGCGCTCCAAAGTATAATCAGCAGGACATTTATAATCATGCCTCAGGTACGAATCCTTATCGTTATCCAAATGTAAACTACTATTCTGATGAATATGTACGCCGGGCATACAACCGTTCTGAGGGTACCTTGGAGATACAGGGTGGTAGTACCCGTGCCCACTTCTACACTAACATAAACTACTATCGCCTTGAGGATTTGTTAAACTTCGGACCTGCAAAGGATAACTACACCGACCGTTTCAGCGTGCGTGGTAATGTGGATCTCGTAGTGAACAAGTCAGTAAAGGGATTTGCCAATGTAAGTGCCTCATTCTATAATGAAAATAGGAACAAAGGTGATTTCTGGAGAGAAGCTGCTACCATGCGTCCGAATTACCCGGAAAATGCGGCACCATTGATTCCTATTGATATGGTTGACCCGAATGCAACTAAGGCTCTTTCAATGCTTGACAAGTCTCTTAATCTCCTCGATGGGAAGTATTTTCCGAGTGGAACAAAAAACACGAGTCATAATGCTATTGCGGATTGCTATTTCGGCGGTAAGACAACTGCCGTAAGCCGTCAATTCCAATTTGATGCAGGTATTATCTATGACATGGACAAGTTTGTAAAGGGATTGTCATTCAAAACACAGTTTGCAATAGACTATGCCGCAAGCTACAATTACGGCTATAACAATGACTATGCCGTTTACGTTCCTACATGGAGTAACTATAACGGAGAGGATGGTATAGTGGCACTTACCCAGGTTAACGACGAGAAAATTGATGGTCACATGGTAATGAGTGATGGTAAATATCGCCAGACGATAAGCTGGAATGGACATTTAGACTATGACCGTACATTTGAGGGTAAACATCATTTCACTGGTATGCTACTTGGAAATATGTTTACTACTCCAGCCAGTGGAGAATACCATCGCTATGCTAATGCTAACTTAGGTCTTCAGGCTGGTTATGACTTTATGGGACGCTATATTGCTGATTTGTCTCTGGCTGGTGTTCATTCTGCACGTCTTCCCAAGGGAAATCGTGAAGCTATCTCTCCTTCATTCTCTCTTGGTTGGAACATTACAAAGGAAGACTTCATGAAGAATGTCAAGGGTGTTGACAATCTGTTACTCAGTGCATCTTACAGCAATCTGAATGAGGATGTTGATGTCTATATGGTGGATCCCAACACCGGCAAAATCAAATATTATTATAACTACGTAGAATTATGGAAGACTGCTGATGGTAGTTTCACATGGAACGATGGAACCAGCACAAGGCGTACCTATTCTACAGCAGGAAATAACCCTGTTCTCGATTTTATACATCGAAAGGAATTCTCAGTAAACCTTCGCGGTTCGTTCCTCAACAAACTGATTACCACAGACCTCACATTCTTTAATACAGATATGACGGGCTATATCGCCGAGAAGCCTACAACATTCCCTTCACACTTGCAAGGTGGTCTTTCTGGCGGTACTTTAAAGTCTGCAATCAATAATGACATTCAAACCCGTAGGGGTATTGACTTTAGCATTACTGCTCAGAAACAGTTCGGGCAGGTTCATGCTACTCTTGGCGTTGTTGGTACATTCCTCTATACCAAATACTCCAAGTTTGATGAAATCGTAGAGGAAGACTACCAGAAGAAAGAGGGTAGTCCTATTGATGGACTTTGGGGCTACAATTGTATAGGATTCTATACTGATGATGATTTTGATATATCCAAGACTGAGGTTGGTACGTTGAAGTACGAACTGAAAAAAGGACTTGCGGTTCCAGAAATTCGTGATATCCGTCCGGGTGATTTGAAGTATGAGGATGTGAACCACGATAATATCATCAACTACAAGGATACGATATGCCTTGGAAAGACGGGTGCATTCGGTGCTCCGTTTAGCATGGGAGTAAACCTTACTCTCAAATATAAGAATTTTACTCTCTTCATGCTTGGTGATGCTCAGATTGGTGCAAGCGGAATGAAGAATAGTTCATACTATTGTATGTCTGGAAATGACAAGTATTCCATAAACGCTCGTGGTCGTTGGACACCAGAAACGGCAGAGACTGCTACTCATCCGCGTCTGACAACAAAGTCTTCGTCTTACAATGCCGCTGCATCAAGTTTCTGGTTTTATCGTAAGAATTATTTCAAACTTGATAAGGTACAGCTTACCTATGACTTCCCTGAGAAGATGTTGAAAGGTAAGGTTGTAAAGGCTCTTTCTGTCTATCTCTATGCAAACGACCTGTTTACTATCGCAGAGGAACAGGAACTGTTGGATTTGAACGTTGGCTCTGCGCCGCAGACCCGTTTTTACAATCTCGGTGTCAAGGTAACTCTTTGATGAAAATTGAAAAGTAGAAAGTATAAAGTAGAAAGTGAAAAGAAAATGAAGATACGAAACATTATATTATATTTCATTGGCAGTCTTGCAATCTGCTCATGTGATGACATGTTTGAACCTGCAATTGAGAACTATCGCACGTTGGAAACCATGTCTGAAGAGTCCAAGTATGCACATGGTCTGCTGATGTATGGATATGACCGCCTTCCTTATATAACGACAACTAAATCGGATGTGGCAACAGATGATGCTACAACCAATAATGTTTATGTTAAACCTATTGATGAATACTATCAAATTGCAACTGGAGCTTGGAGTTCAGATTCGAATCCATTGTCAATGTGGGATGGATGTAAGGATGGCATTCAGTATGTCAACCTTTTCCTGACAATGGTTGATAAGGTTAAGTGGGCTCCCAGTGCGGTCTCAAAGCAGCAGATGTTTATTGATCGTCTGAAGGGCGAAGCCTTTGGTCTTCGTGCTCTCTTTTATTATTATCTCATTCAGGCTCATGGTGGCTATGCTGACGACAATGTGCTATATGGTGTGCCGTTGCTCACACTGCCGGAAGATGTAAGTTCTGATTTCAATCAGCCACGTGCGACATTTGCTGCATGTGTAAAGCTGGTCTTTGCTGACTGTGACAGTGCAATGGCTCTACTTCCTTTTGACTATGCAGATGTAAAGACTACAGATGGAATACCTGCAAAGTATCTCAGTCTTGGAGCACAGGTAACAGGCTTTAATCTGGTGTTCGGTGATGCTTCAAGGGGATTGATGTCTGCTAAGATTGCAGAGGCTATCAAGGCGCAGACTGCACTTCTTGCTGCAAGTCCTGCTTTCCGTGAACAGAGTGGTGTAACTTCTGCTGAGGCAGCAGCTCTTTGTGCGAATGTGCTAAAGCGTATTGGCGGCTTGAATGGTTTTGACATGACAGGAAGCACTTGGTACAAGAACAAGAATAAGCTTAAGCCTGGAGCAGCGGAAATGCCAGAGATTCTTTGGCGTGAAAGCCGTTCAAAGGATTCTAATCAGGAAGAGCAGAACTTTCCTCCATCTATGTATGGTCTTGGTCGCGTAAATCCTTCGCAGAATCTTGTTGACGCATTCCCTATGCGTAGTGGCAGGCCTATCACAGACCCTAATTCTGGTTATGACCCGCAGAATCCTTACGCTAACCGTGACCCACGTCTTGACGATGACATAGTATATAATGGTATGCAGTTTGGCGTTTCAGGTCATATTGTCATAACAGGTAATTATCCAAATGACAATAATGATGATAATGATGATGATAATGATAATGATAATGAAATGCTAGACAACCTTAATAATGATAATGCTACGCGTACTGGTTATTATATGAAGAAACTACTCCGTAACGACGTGAGTACGACAAACGGTTTTAGCAGGCAGGATCACATATATCCTCGTATTCGCTATACGGAGATTTTCCTTGCCTATGCAGAGGCTGCTAATGATGCATGGGGGCCAAAGGCTGATCCTACAGGTATCGGTTTCACTGCATACGACGTTATAAAGAAGATTCGTGAACGTGCAGGACTCGCAACTGATTTTATGGGATTGCCACTCCCTGAGGGTGACGCATATCTCGAAGAGTGTGCTAATGATCAGGCAAAGATGACAGACCTTATTCGTAATGAGCGTCGTATAGAGCTTTGCTTTGAGAATAAGCGTTTCTGGGATCTCCGTCGTTGGTTGTTGCCTATTGACGAGACTGTCATGGGTATATCAATTGATCGTAATAAGAAAACAAAAGAACTCACATATAAAGTTTTTCCGGTAGATGAACGTAAGTTTGACAGCTCTTTTCAGTATTACGGACCTATACCTAAGAGTGAGGTTTTGAGGTGGAGTAATCTCAAACAGAATAAGGGTTGGCAATTACATTGATTGAAACAGATATAATTATGATGAAATTGAAGAAATATATATATGGTGTAGCCTTGGGAACAATGGCTCTCACATATAGTTCATGCAATAATGCTGATCATGAGTTCCCTGACTATGAAGGAGGTACGACAGCCTACTTCGCATATCAGTTCCCGGTACGTACACTCGTGCTTGGCAACGACATCTATGACAATACTCTCGACAACGCCCACAAGTGCCAGATATGGTCAACAATGGGCGGTGCATACGGAGGTCGTGACGCATATGCGGATATTGTCGTTGATGAGTCGCTTTGTGACAACCTCTATTTTGTAGATGAAGGTGGAAATCCAGCTGCTCCTGTGCTTCCTATGCCTTCTTCATACTATAGCCTCGCATCAAATCAGATTGCCTATAATGGCGATTCACGTGGCTATGTGGAAGTGCAGTTCACAGATGCTTTCTTCAGCGATCCTAAGGCAATAGAGAATACATACGTCATTCCGCTTGTGATGACAGGTGTAAGGGGTATTGACCAAATTCTCACCGGAACACCGCTTGAAGGTCAGTCTCCGTCTCGTACCGATACAGAGAACTGGGGCGTTCTTGCTAAGGACTATGTGCTTTACTGCGTGAAGTATATGAATCCATGGCAGGGTAAGTATATCCGTCGTGGTGTTGACAATGTAACTGAAAAAGGAAAAGTTACGCAGGTTGTCCGTCAGGATTTCTCTCTGGTGAACTCAGATCTCGAGCATCTAAAGGAGAATCCTGTTAATGCAAACGACGAGGTATGTGGAATCACCACAAAGAATATGTCTCAGGCTATCTTCCCTGTATCATTCAAAACCTCTGGTGCATCATTATCTTGTAACCTCATTCTGTCATTCGATGGAAATAAATGTACTATATCCACTGATGATGAGAATGTAACGGCTACTGGTTCTGGTGAGTTTATCGCCAAGGGAACAGAGAAGAGTGAATACAAGGATTTCCAATGGGGAAGTAACAATGGTGAGCTTGTTCAGCGTGATATCCTTCGTCTGGCATACGATGTGAACTTCAGTAAAGATAATGTTCAGGTATCAACAAATGATACCCTCGTAGTTCAGACTCGTGAGTCAAACAAACGAGTGTTCTTTACACCAAAATATGTTAAACAGTAATAGGAGGCTAAGAATATGAAAAAGATTTATAGAAACGGTCTCTTAATGTTGGTAGCAGGAGCATTTGCTGCTTCTTGTGCCAACTATGATATTGCAGATGACTTTTGTGCTTCGCCAGATCCGAGTTATTCAGAGCCCTACAAGGACTATGCTCCTGTGAAGACATATATTGACAGAAGTAAATATGCCAATATGACACTCGGTGCGACTTTGAAGGTTGCTGAGTTCAACAAACAGGAATTGGCTCATGCGGCTGCCATGACAAACTTTGATAATCTCGCTTTCGGTACCACTCTTATGTCTGGTACTATAATAAATGATAAGGGTATGATGAACTTCCTTGACATGATGGATCTTCTTGATCATGTAGAGGAAGTAGGAGGTGAGGTGTTTGGCAGTCCTATAGCTGCAAATACAAATCAACCTGAGGGTTGGCTGAACACGCTTACCGCTCCTATTGAAGTCGAAGTGAGCACCATTAAGGATAAGGATGTTGACTATACCACAATGGATGAGTTTACTGGCACGTATAAGGAGGATGGCCCGAAACCGGAAATCGTAAAGAACTTTGAAGGTAATCAGAATGCTCTTATGTGTCCAAAGAAATCGGAGCTAAACATTGTTGAAGGCTTCGATGTGGATTTGTCAGGTTCTTACACCATCACTTTCTATGCAAAATCTATCAAGAATGAGTCTCTTTTCTGTACATTCGCAGATAGTCTGGTCAAGGAAAAAGATGCGGATGCAATTGGTAAGAAATTTCCTCTCAAACCTGGTGAATGGGCAAAGATTGTTGTAGAGGCAAAGCCTTCAAAGAATGCAACTACAGGTTATTTGAAGATTTCGAATATCAGGAACAATATTGTATATATTAAAAATGTATCGGTTGTCCACACTCCGGATAATCACCGTCCACAGACTGCTCAGGAGATGAGAGATACTGTTAGCTATGCCTTCAACGCATGGTGTGACGGTCTGATGAAGGTAAACAAAGGACGTATCACTTCATTCGATCTTATTGATGAGCCAATTGATGTACAGGCAACTCTTGAGAACGGATATTATGATCTCAAGCACTCGGAAGCAGGCCTGTTCTGGCAAGATGTATTCGGCGGTGAAGACTATGCGCCAACTGTCTCAAAGATAGCAAGCGAGACATACCAGAAGTATGAGGGTGATGCTTCCAAGTTGAGGTTCTTCATCAGTGAGAATGGACTTGAAGACCAGAAGAAGTTTGAGAGTCTCAAATACTGGATGAATATCTGGGACGGGAAAGGTGCAAAGATTGACGGTATCAACGTAAAGTTGAATCTTGTATATAGCGAGGATAGTGACAAGCAGGCTGCAAACGAGACTTCTCTTAACAATCTTTTTGACAACCTCGCATCTACAGGAAAACTTATTCGTCTCTCCGACTTCGACATCAAGTATCAGAATGCCTCTGGAGCAAATGTATCTGCAACACGCATTACGGTCGAACAGCGTCAGAGGTTGGCAGATTATTATGGACATGTCATAAAGAGCTATATGACCAAGATTCCTCAGGATAAGCAGGCAGGTATCTGTAAGGGAAATATGGCAGACACGTCAGATCCTGTAGGTCTTTGGACTGTTGATGGCAAGAGCTGGATTCGCAATGCGACTTACAAGTCATTTTGCGATGCTCTTAGTGGAAAATAGAATGTTAAAATAAAGGGAAATTTCGTATATTTTTATGCGAAATTCTCCCTAAAACGTCTTTTTTACACTTTATTGCCTAATATTTCTAAAAATATATCTGTTTTTTGTTGTAATTTTCAAAAATAAAGATTATATTTGCAGTCAGAAATCTATTATATTGTCCCGCATCTCCATAGTTTGAGGTGAAAGCGGGTATTTTCATACGTATATTATAAATAATTTTATCTATTTCTATTATTAATCTAAATTATTTCTATTATGAGGAAATTATTTACTCTCGTTGCTCTTATGGCAATGTTCCTGGGAGCAAATGCAAAAACCGTCATCGACGCAGAGGTTGATTTCTCGAAATTCGAAGACGGTGATGCAAGCACAATCAAGTTCTATGGTTGGGGCGCAAGTGATGAAGCAAAAGCTCGCCTCTCTATTAAGAATGGTTGCCTTCACTTCGAAAGTACTGAAGCTACAACTAATAGCTGGGATGCCCAGTTCCATCCTATTGGTGGTGTAGTGGCTGATGAGGGCACAGTCTATACCCTCCACTACAAGGTTAAGGGTTCTGTTGAAAAGAACATCTCTGCCCTTGGCTTTGGTATTAACCCTTATGGTCAGTTCCCTATTACTACAGAGTGGGTAGAAGGTACTTTTGACTATGAGGCAGGTGCTAACCCAAGCGGTGATATCCTTTTCCAGTGTGGTGACTATATTGGTGAATGGGATATCGCATACTTGAGAATTACACATGAGGAAGCTGCTGGAGCAGAGGAAAAATATAAGCAGATGCTCACCAATGGTGATGCTGAGACTCCATGGGCTGATCCTAATGTAAAATGGAATGATGAATCAAAGAACTTCACTATCTGTGCTTGGGGTAAGCAGAAGGGTACAAATGTGAATATGCATGAAGATGGAAAAGAAGGTTCTGATCCATTCCCTGCAACAATCGAGGAGGATCCTGACAAGCCAGGCAATCACGTATTCGTAGTTCATGGAGCTATAGCTGATACAGATGGTGATGCTGCAGCATGGGACAACCAGTTCTGGATTCAATCTCCACAGTCTTGGAAACAGGGCTCAAAGGTGAGGGTCAAGTTCCGCTACAAGGCTTCACAGGCTGCTCATACAAATACTCAGATTCACCTTCAGAACCCATCTAACTACCTCCACTATGAGGCTGTAGGTGATGTTGACTTCACTACTGAGTGGCAGGACTTTGAAAAGACATTCGTATTCTCTGACAAGCAGGCTGGTGGTTGGTCAATTGCATTCAACTTAAATCCTGAGAATCAGGCTGCAGTAGATTTCTATTTCGATGATCTCTCTTGGGAGACTGTTGTTCTTGAAGAGGGCTTCTTTGTTACTACTGTTGATGGTACTACACCTGACTATGCTAACGCTACCCCATTTAAGGAAGAGGATGGTGAATATAAAACTACTGTAGGTACTGATGATAATTATGTTTCTGAAATTATGATCTCTACCGCTTATGGTACTCTCGCTTCATTCAAGGGCGCTACTATCCGTCCAACCAAGCTCGTAGAGGGTGAGTTCGTTGACTATGTAGAGGCAAGTTCAGCTATTATCAAGCTCCCAGGTAAGGGCATATGGGAGATTACAATTGATCCAGGTTCTAAGCAGATTGCATTTGACTTGAAGAAGGGTAATTTGTTTGAGAAACTTGACATCAAGGCTAACCCAGCTGAAATCACTTTGAATGGTAAGGATAAGGTTGCTGATCCATGGGACAACCAGATGTTCATCCAGGCTAATCGTGTTCTTAATGCAGGTGAGATAACATATATTGAGTTTAAGTATAAGGCATCTCTTGATGATGCTAAGACAACTACACAGTGTCATTCAACACCTGGTGGTTACATCACAACTACTTGTATTGGTGAAGAAGGTCTGGAAGAGGGTAAAAACATTATTATCTTCTCTACAGAAGAGAAGACATTCAAGATGACATTCACTATCCCTAATGATTGTGCAGGCAAGGATATGCGTACTATCGCATTCAACATGGCTGAGATTGAGCAGGCTTGTGACTATACAATTAGGGATGTTATCTGGAAACTTGCTGACGATACAGAGTCTCTTATCGACCAGACAGGTACTAAGAACTTCTTCGTTAAGGCTGTTGGCGATGCTGGTCCTTACGAGTTTGGTACAGATCCTAACCAGACTGGTATCAACAATGTTGTAGCTAAGAAGAACAACTCTAACGTTAAGTTCAACATCGTAGGTCAGCGTGTATCTAACGACTATAAGGGTATGGTTGTTGACGGCAACGGCAACAAGTATCTCGCTAAGTAAGAAATTCTCATCTCTCTTGTAATATAGAGAGTAATATAAGCTTTCGTGCGTCACTTCCCGGCATTTGTCCGGAGATGTGGCGCACGATTTTTTTGTGCCTTTGTAGTTACTACAAGAAAATCCCCCTAAATCGCTTTTTCATGCCCTTTACACCTTAAGAACCCTTGCTGTATGTCCGCTATCTGTCCAATCTATAGGAGCGGCTTTGAAGCGGATTTGAAGCGAAGGAAGAGCGGAGGTAAAGCGAAAGCATAGGAAAAGATGGTTGGAATTGGAAATAGACTTTTTTGTTTTTCCTATTTTGCGTTCAGAAATAAAGTTTTCCAAAAACTCATCACTCATCACCCGTAACGTTGTAAGTTGTTGTTGCATTGTGGCTTACAGCGTTGATTCACCCTATACCACTCGTCACCACACTCATCACCCAAATCGTTGTATCTTGTTGAGTGCGTGAATGTTATATGTACAATTTACCCTATCTCCACTCGTCACCCTAAAAAAGGTGATAGGTGAATCGTCTTTGCAATTTATTCTATATCAGTAAGATATGCCTCGTAAGTGTGATGAGTGGGTGACGAGTGCTTTGAAATGAATCACCGCTACAAATCTCTGATATATAAAGATTTATATCGCTCAGGGTGACGAGTTGCAGAGTCATGTAAAAATTATATTTGTATGTTTTCCTGAAGTATTAAGTGTTTTTCTTAAAAAAATAAAGGAGCCAGACCCAGTTTCAAACAACTAAGTATGGCTCATTTTCCCCTTTTTGTTGTGACATTGTTATATATCTGTCACTTTCATAAATCTTACACTTATTTCCGAGTGCAAAGTTAATACATATTATTTGTGTGTGCAAATTTAATGAAGACAAAAGTATTGCGTTTCCGAAGATGCAACGATTTTTACAATTCCGCAATAGCAAAATTGACATAAAGTGCCATATTTCTGCTATATTTACAAATATGCAATATTGCAAAATCCTATATTTCTCATATTTTTGCTGCTTTTTGAGTGTTTTCTCTAATTTGTGAGTTGTTAGCTTGATTTATGTCAAGAATGTATGCTGTACACTAAATATTATAATATATTGTTCGCTTTTGTGAATTTAATTGCTTAACTTTGCAAAAAATGGGATTTGTCATATAGCGATATGAAAGTAACTAATATTCCTAAATTTATTAATACATTTATTTCCAACATCTAAATTTTTTTATTATGGAAAAGGCATTCTATCTCAGAATGATTATTACTATGGTAATAACCATGGGTTTAGCGACTGTAGGTAAGGCTGATGAGCCGAGTACATTAAGCGTGGATGGCACCGCATATTTCGTATGGAATATCGATGGCAATGGAACACTTCACGTGGTTCCACTGGAGGCTTCAACCTCTCATTTTGACAAATCTCCTTTCTACAAGTATAGAAAACAGATTAAAAGCGTGATTATAGAAGATGATTTTTATTGTGACGAGGGCTTCGAGGTCATAGGCGACAATCTTTTTAAGGGCCTTGACAGATTGGAGAGCGTTCGTTTTTCAGATAAAGTACGCAGTATTGGAGAGAGTGCATTTGAGGGGTGTACAGCCCTCAAGGAGATAATAATCCCTTCAACAGTAGAAAGTATTGGCAGAAACGCTTTAAAGGGCTGTTCTAGCCTCACATCTGTGTCTCTTCCTTTCCTTGGCTATAATGGTGCTATATGGGTTGATCAGACAGATAAGAATGACCTTTCATGGATATTCGGAATAAGCACAGGCAAGGAATACTATAATGTATCTCACATGATTGGTCGTAAGACCATGAAATTCTCGCTTCCAGTCAGCCTCAAGTCTTTGGCTGTAAATGGTGGTGTGCTTTGTAGCGATGCATTCGAAGATTGTAGCAGTCTTGAGAATATTAGTCTTGGTATTTCAACCAAGTCTGTACCTTCTGCTCTTGTTGCAGGTTATTATGGTGATGCTAAATTATATTAAGGAAGTAATTTGAAAGACCCACTTTTAGAAACAAGTTTTATCATATTCAGTAAAAGTCATCCCCCCATTTGGCTCTATTGCAGCGGCAGTGGAGTGGGGGGATTTTTATTGGTATTTAGAAAAATATGCACTTAATACCACTTATCGCCATATAGGCGTAGATTATTTTCCTTAGGATAGGTAATGAAATTCTCTTGAAAACATAGCTTCCGAGTATTGTTCCTGCTATGACTCCGAGTATTCCGAGGCAATAGTCGGTGAGTACTGTAGTGGTCAGGAATCCGTAATAGGCTCGGTATATCGTCATCATGATATTGCCTATAAGGAAGTAAGTCTGAGCCACAGCCATGTATTCCTCCTTGGTTTCTGTGGTCTCAACAAAGTATAGGACGGCAGGAGGACCTTGCATTCCGAATAATCCTCCCATAATTCCAGAGAGGGTACCCAATATCGTTTGTGTAAACTTGTTGGGCTTGATATGCACCTTTCCTGCAAATAAGGAGAACCATAGGCTCGCTATGATAAGTATGATGCCGAGAAGAATTTTCAGCAAACCGTCTCCTGCCTGGCAGACGAAGTGGACGGCGAAGAATGATGTTATGAGAAAAACAATCAGAAGATACCAGAGTTTATTCCATCTTATATGTTTCCAATGACTAATGACTATGTAAAGACACATGCTCATGGCGCATAATCCTGAAAGAGTTGTGGCTTCGCCATATGATGGCATGAGATATGGGAGGACTGTCATGATGAAGATGCCGAATCCGAATCCAGAAACGCGTTGCACGAATGAAGCGCCTATACACATCAACACCAAGAATATCGCTGTTTCCTGCATTTTTTTTGAGTAAAAAGTGTTCTATTTCTTAAATTATTCTGCAAAGTTAAGTCTTTTTTGCATAAAAACTTTTCTTTTTTAAAGAAATTTATTATTTTTGCAGAAATAATTCATGAAAAGAAATAGAATGACTAATTTCCATCTACATATGAACAAATCGTTATTGACTGCTATACTGATGCTCGTAGGAATCAATGTCTGGGCACAGCGCAGTATAATAAACCTAAAGCAATGGGAATTTACTCGTAGCAAAACCTACTGGTTCCCAGTCACGGTACCACATGACTGGGCTATATCAAGGCCGTTCGATAAGAAGAATGACCTTCAGGTGGTTACTATCGAGCAGAATGGAGAAAAGACTCCTACAGAGAAGAGTGGTCGCACAGGTGCCCTTCCTTGGATGGGAAAAGGATACTATCGCACAAAATTCAATATTGACAAGGATAAATTTGCAAAGATGGGACGTTGCGTCATCGAGTTTGATGGGGCAATGGCAGAGCCTACAGTGTATATAAACGGTCAGAAGGCTGGTTACTGGCCATATGGTTATAATGCTTTTCGACTTGATATTACAAAGCTTGTGAAAGCTGGTGAGAATGAGGTTAATGTTGATCTTGTAAACCTTGAGGAGAGTAGTCGTTGGTATCCTGGTGCGGGAATATATCGTCCTGTGAAAGTGGAGATTTTGCCTGAAGTTTCATTAGACCCCTGGGGAACGAGTATTCGTACAACGGGATTCGGCAAAGGCGTGAATAACTATGGTGAAACCAAGCAATTGGCAATGGTGGAGTATGAGACACAGCTTAAACCTGCTTCTGAGGCTGCACAGAAACAGTACGATGACATGGCATTCGTTGTTGAAGTTCTGAATGCTGAAGGCAATTTTGAGGCAGGCAGCCATTATGATGTTCCTGCAGATGGACATATAAAGACTACTATTACCGTTTCTAATCCACAGCTATGGTCGCCGGAGACTCCATACCTGTATAAGGTTCGTGCTCGTCTTTTCCGCAAGAGAAAGCTTGTGGATGAGACTTACACTAATTTGGGTATAAGGACTATCGAAGTAGATAAGGACGGCTTTAGACTCAATGGGCAGACGCGTAAGATACAGGGTGTATGCTTGCATCATGATCTCGGACCACTTGGAGCAGCTGTTAATAAAGCTGCATTGATACGACAGGTGAAACTGATGAAGGATATGGGTTGCGATGCTATTCGTACTGCCCATAATATGCCGTCACAGATGCAGATGGATGTCTGCGACTCGCTTGGTATGATGGTGATGGCTGAAAGCTTTGACGAATGGATATATCCTAAATGTAAGAACGGATATTCGCGCTTCTTCAAGGAATGGGCAGAAAAGGACTTGACAAATCTTCTGCTCGGGCATCGTAATCATCCTTGTATCGTTATGTGGAGTATCGGAAATGAGATTCCTGAACAGACCGACTCTAAGGTGGGTGTGGAATGGTCGAAGAGGCTTCAGGATCTATGCCATAAACTTGATCCGACTCGTCCAGTCACTCAGGGACTTGACCGTGTAGATGCGGCTATCAAGAGTAAAGTTGCGGCAACGATGGATGTCGTAGGACTCAACTATCGTACACATCGTTATCAGTATGCGTATGACCAAACTCCACAGAAGTTTGTGCTTGGCACAGAGACTGGCTCTACAGTTAGTTCGCGCGGTGTGTATAAGTTTCCTTTCAAGACATCGAACTATGCTATATATGATGATGGACAATGCTCAAGTTACGATAATGAATGGTGCCCTTGGAGTAACCTTCCTGATGTAGATTTCGAGAATATGGAGGATCTTCCTTGGACGATAGGACAATTCGTATGGACTGGTATTGACTATCTCGGAGAACCTACACCTTACGATGAATATTGGCCTAGCCGTTCATCATACTTCGGAATCTGTGATCTTGCAGGTCTTCCAAAGGACAGATATTACCTTTATCGTTCTGTATGGAATAAAAAAGAGCATACATTCCACGTTCTTCCACATTGGACATGGGGTAAGGAACGAATTGGACAAAGTGTTCCTGTTATGGTCTATACGGATTATGAGGAAGCTGAGCTTTTCATAAATGGTAAGTCACAGGGCAGGAAAAAGAAGAACCATTTCGTCAACTGTGATGAGAGTGGTAATCAGATTACAGGTCAGAGTCAGACAAATCCTAACGGTGACAGATGGGATGCAAGGTATGATACCTCCAATGCACCGAACATGGACCGTTTCCGTCTCCGCTGGTATCCGAAGTATGAGCCTGGTGAACTGAAGGTGGTGGCATACGATGAATCGGGCGCTGTTGCTGCAGAGAAGGTTATTCGTACCACTGGTTATACATCTCAGTTGTTGCTTGAGCCTGATGTGAAGACCATCAAGGCTGATGGAGAGGATTTAAGCTACATTACGGTGAGCATGCTTGATAAGGACGGTAATCTATGTCCGGATGCGGATGACGAGGTTCTTGTCGCTATTAAGGGTGAGGGGCGTTTCCTTGCCATCTGTAACGGCGATGCCACTTCTACGGAAATGTTTGTTGAGCCTCACATGAAGCTCTTCCACGGAAAGCTTGTTGTGACCATACAGAGTACAGAGAAACCTGGTGATATTACCATTACCGTTACTCGTCCGTCTGGTACCTTCAAGAATGATAAGGGCAAGAAGTTCACAAAGAGTTTGATAGAGAACAGCATAACGATTAAGTCTGTGAATTAGTATCTTAGATATTCAAGAACAGCGTTAATTATTCCGATTTGGAAATGATTAGCGCTGTTTCGCATTTTATTATTGGTGTCTGGTAAAAAAACAGGAAAAAACTTTATGTCCTCAAAAAGTTACTCCGAATTATTTATAGTCCTACCCAATAGTGCATATCCTGATGGTGGTACTATGTTTGAAATTAGGTACGCTTACACTAAAATCCTTATTGTTACCTGTTACTTGTTACTATAGGGTTAGAACTGCTGTTATACCTCCGCTATGCCTTCGTTATACCTTCGCTCTACCTTCGCTCTTAGGACTATAGGATGAACGGACTTACAACGGACTTACAACGGATTTACAACGGACTTACAACGGAACTACATTGGAGGGAGCTGAAAGTTCCCGCAGAATCTCATTGAAGCCAGTATTTAGTTTGAGAGATAGTTTTGGAATGGTTTTCACTTTTTACATCGTTTTTCAAACATATTGAATAAGGTAAATCAGCTATGATTTAATACTTATTGTTATGCTAATGAGACTCTCAGTTGCCTATACTCTGCTAGCTCTATTGTATATAACAGCCTCATTATCTTTGGCTTAGATAGTCCAAAACGGTAATATAGCCTCGCTCAATAGGCATGCGAAATCACGGTCAGTAACAGGTAACAGGTAACAATAAGGATTTTTGTGCATGCCAAAATTTTACTGAATTATTCTAAGGAGTTTATATACCTTATTATATATACAAATATTAAATATAGGCAGCAGCTTACACTAATTTTCTTATTGTTACCCGTTACCTGTTACTGACACGTTTTCCGGGATTATGTTTGCACGACAGATTCTATTGGGCAAAATATTAGCCCTCCAGTCTCATGACCGAAGGGCTTATAAATATTAATTTATTCTATTTTCTTACGTGTTACTTAAGCTCAGAAACCTGCTTAGCCATAGCATTCTCAGGATCAATTTCGAGAAGCTTATTTGCATATTCCTTAGCTTGTGCTATGTCCTCGTTAACCTTTACGAAGTAAACGATGTTATAGCTAAGAGCCTGCTTGAGCTGAGCGATATCAGAAGCGTCCTTGCTTTCAAGACCATTGATAATCTCGATGAGCTGATCGTAGTGTGGCTTTGCAGCACCTGCCTTATCCTCTGGGTCAAGAATGAAGGCGAGCTTAGCACGCTGTGCAGTTACGGCTTGCTTGAATGCTGGGAACTCCTCTGCAATCTCAGAGAATACCTTATCTGCCTTTGCAATTGCTTCCTGCTTCTGCTCAGGTGTAGAGTTCTCATCGATTGCCATTGTACGGTAGAGCTGTGCAAGACCATTCTTGATGTTTGCAGTCATTTTGCCCTGATTGCTCTTAACATACTTCTCGTAGTATTCGAGAGCCTTTGGATAGTCGCCCATTGACTTGTAAACGTCAGAGAGGTTCTTGTATACGCTTACTCTATGCTCCATGTCGAAGGTACGTGTGTTCATGACCTTTTCGAATGCAGCGATAGCTTCTTCGTTTCTCTTGAGCTTCTGAAGAGCTGTACCATAGTTGATATAGTCGAGCGCATTGTATTTGATGTCGTCAGAAGAATTGAAGAGACGATCACCAAACTTAACTGCGTCCTCGTACTTCTCAAGGTTTACATTGTTCAAGAGAGAGAGACGGTTGAGAGAACCATGACGTGGGAACTTCTGGTTACCGAAGCTTGAAACCTTCAATGACTCATCATACTTCTGCTTGAGGAAGAGAGTACCTGCATAGTCTGCCAATTGGTAGTCCTCCATCTTGTCGAGATTTACCTTTGAGTAATATTCTATTGCGGCATCTGCTCTGCCTGCCTTTGACTGAATCTCAGCAGCAACAAGGTCAACAGGATAAGATGGGTCAATAGAACGGAGCTGCTCAAGCTTTGCAATAGAACCGTCTGGGTCTGCCTTGGCATTGATCTGAGCATAGCGACGATAGCCTTCTGGGTCTTGTGGATCCAATGTGGTTGCATTCTCAAACCAGCTTGAAGCTGCACCACCGTCATCCTTCATTACACAGATGTCACCCTTGAGTACATAGCCTGCTGCACAGTTTTTGTTTGCCTTGATGGCAAGGTCTGCATACTTGTCGGCATTGTCATATTCCTTTGCATTGAGATATGCACGACCGATGCCAGCAATAGCCTTTGCATCCTTCTTTACAGTTTTGAACACTGCATTAACCTGCTTGTCTTTGTCTTCAGCTCCAGACTTAATAATCTTAGTAGCCTGTTCTATTGCTGAAGTTGCATCCTGAGCCATAGTTGGAACACTGATGACTGTCATCATTGCTCCGATAATAATGTATTTAGCTGTTTTCATAATTTGCAAATTTTACTCTTGTTACTTATATTAATTACCGTCTTGTTTGGGTTATCTAATATTTTGACGTATTATAATTGATTTTGTTGCATCAGTTTACGGATTTTAACCAAATACGTCCGTTTTTTTATTTTCTTAAAAGGAAATTGAGCAAAAAGCTTTATTCCTTAATTATCCTGACTTTAATTGACCTTTACTTCTCTTATTGCAATATTTCCGTATGCAGGTAGAAGACCAGCCTTGAAGAGGATCATCTGTCCTCTCTGGGAAATTATGAACTGTGCAAAGCCATGTGGTAGTCCATATCTGCCACGTTCATCATTAAGAAGTGCATAGAGCTTGCGTATGAACGGATATTTGTCATTATAGATATAGCCCTGATATGGCTTGTACGAGTTCTTCCATGTTGCAGGTGCATGTTTTGCAACGAGCATTACTCGGATGTTGCGGTTGAATGTTAGGTTTGTTGTGTCACGCTTGTCGTTTAGCCAGTTGCTGCCAATAATTCCGATAGCGTTTGGATGCTCCTCAACATATTTTATTACGTCCGCTGTCTTCTTTGTTGCGAATGCATTAGGTGTGGTGATTGGCTTTCCGCCGAGGATAGAGTCCTCAACGTAGTGTACTGTGCTTGATGTCTTGTTGTCGAATGCCACAACAATCTCTCCACGTGATGCACTTGCTGGATATATGTCTTTCCAGTTAAGAGCCTCACCTGTAAGGATCCGTTTTACGTCATCCACGCAGATGCATGAATCGGTATTATTTTTGTTAGCTATAATTGCAAGTGCATCATAGCCTATATGTATTGTTATAGGGAAGCGTTGACGCGCTTTCAGGTTGTCATATTCGCTTTTCTTGAAGTCACGTGTCGTGAACATCATGAGAAGTTTGTCTTTAAGAAGAAGATTCATACCTTCAGACTCGCTCATATATTTTGGAGTTACATGAGCGTCTTTATAGATGTGATGGAAAACCTCCATCTCTTCATCGATGATTGGCATAAAACTCTCATCCGCACCGAATGTTATCTTTCCGGTGGCGTATGTATCTGTGCGCGCATTTGGGTCCTTCTTCTTGTCTTGGCAAGCGGACAACATGCCAAATGTGAGCATAGATGCTATGAAGATTACGAGTGTTGATGCAATTGACTTCATTGTTTGGGTTAATAATGAATGTATTGAAAAAATTGTCTTGGCTGTAGTGAAGGTGTCTGTTAAGGCACCTTTATATGATAAAATTGAGCTCCCTCCTCTACGGGAGAGTGAGAGAGCTCAAAGTTTAATGTATCGTATTCTGCGGAAATCCACAGAAGACTTTCAAGTATTACTGGAGACGGAATGTTACAGGGAGTGTGTACTTTACACGTACTGACTGACCATTCTGCTTACCAGGAATCCACTTAGGCATAGCGCTAACCACGCGAACAGCCTCCTTGTCGAGAGATGGGTCAACAGACTTTGCAACGCGAACGTCAGTTACACTACCGTCACGCTCTACAACGAATGTACATACTACACGACCCTGGATACCATTCTCCTCAGCTACTGGTGGGTACTTGATTGACTTCTGGAGATAAGCCATAAGAGCTGCCATACCACCTGGGAAAGAAGGCATCTGTTCTACTACGTCGAACACCTTGTTCTCTTCTTCCTTTGGCTTAACAGGCTCGTTGATGATCATCTCCTTAGCCTTGAGCACTTCACCAGACTCATCGTTACCGATTACGTTAGCGAAACCTACAGCTACCTTAGAGTTCATGATTTCGTCCTGAGACTTCATCTCGTCCTCTGGGCGTACCTCATCGTCCTTCTTGATTACAGGTGCGGTGAACTTGATAGAGCTCTTTACCTTCTCTACAACCTGTTCAACCTTCTCCTGCTTAATGACTTCCTTACGCTCAACCTTGGCTTCCTTCTTCTGCTCAGCAAGAGCAGTAAGCTCAGTTACCTGAGTCTGTGCCTGGTGTGCCTTTTGATACTCATTATAAGCATTCATGGCAAGCATGTATGCCATTACGAGAGCAAAGAGGATAAGTACGATGATAATTGATTTGATGTTACGCGAAGTCGTTTGACGACGAAGCACATAAGCACCGTACTCCTTGTTACGGTTCTCGAACATCAAGTCCGCCCACCTATTGTCAATAAGATCTATTTGTGACATTTTTCTTTTCCTTTCTTAAGTTAAAGTTACTAATAGACTTACTCCTTGACGTGAGCCTCCTCGAGGAGCTTCTTGTCCTGGTCGTTTATCTTATCAATTACATATTTACCAACAGAGCAGATCTGCATCTCATCAAGAGCGTCAACAAGGTTGAAATAAGTTGAGTTATCTGTAGCCTTGATGATGATTGTCATTGTCTCGATGTGTTTGCCGTCGATATCACCCTTCTTGATAGCCTTGAGCCTCTCATCATACTGAGCCTGAGTCATTGTTGGAGTCTTAGCTCTCAATTCGTCAAGCTTAGCCTTTGCGGTACGAACTTCGAGAATTGGCTGTGTGCCGTCCTCTGTAACGTGACCTGTGAGAACCTTACGGATGCCATCCTTACCCCATGTTGTCTTCTTCAGACAGGTTGGGTCATCATACTTTGGCATACCCTCTACATAGTAGATCTGGTTATCCGCAGTAACGAATATTGTGATGGTATAAGAAGCCTTTGTAACGGTTCTGTCTTCCTTTTCAATATCCGGATCATTGGTAGGCATACTCAATTCCATTGTCTGAGGCTTAGCCAAAGTGGTACAGAGCATGAAGAAGGTAATCAACAGCATCATCATATCCACCATAGGGGTGAAGTCTACTCGAGTCTGCTGTTTTTTCTGTCTACTTTTCTTTACTTTTGCCATGGCTTAATCCTCCTCTGATTTGAGTGAAGTGATCAGGTAATAACGGTTTTCGTCAATATCCTGAAGTTCCGACATTACACGCTTGATGATACTGTAAGGAGTGTCCTTGTCGGCCTTGATAGCAACCTTGATGTCAGAATTGACACCACGTGCAGACTTAACCCACATCTGGAACTCACTCTTGCCACCATCAATACTATCCAATGGAATACCAAGTTCCTTCAAGCCTTCACGACGCTGGCTCTCCTCCATGTTGAGGAACTTCTCAAGCACGTTCATTGGAGCACCGAACATTGGGTCTGACTTGAAATTAGCCAACTGCTGCTTTGTCAGGCTGATACCGAACTGGTCGGTAACATCCATAGCAACGTCACCCAGCTGGAACTGATTATCCATATTCATGAACACCTTGCCTTCCTTATCGACAAGAATGTTCAGCACATCCTTCTCAGGCACCTTAATCTCCGCAACAGACTGTGGCTCAACAACCTTCACTGGCTCTGGCTTTGTAAAAGTAGAGGTCAGCATGAAGAAACAGAGCAACAGCACCATCACGTCTGACATAGGCGTCATATCGATCCAGATGTCTTGTTTCTTAAGTTTTACTTTACCCATAGTGATAAATGTTTTAAAGGGTTAGTAAAAACTTAAGCCTCGTCGTGGTTTGCCTCGTATGTCTGAGCAATAGTGTAACCAACCTCGTCGAGAGCGTATGTGAGCTTGTCGATACGGTTAGAGTAGAAGTTGTAAGATACTACAGCGAGCCATGATGTCAAGATACCGAGAGCGGTATTGATGAGGGCCTCAGAAATACCAGTTGACAAAGCAACAGAGTCACCACCACCACCAGATGCAAGAGCAGCGAATGACTTGATCATACCGGTTACAGTACCGAACAGAGCGGTAAGAGTACCAAGTGTTACGAGAGTAGCAAGGATAGGCATGTTCATCTGGAGAGTTGGCATCTCGAGCTGAACTGCTTCCTCGTGAGCCTGCTGGATCTTAGCAATCTTCTGAGCCTTCTTTACACCCTGAAGAGCCTCAACTTCCTTGTAAGCCTTGAGAGATGCACCAACAACGTTAGCGATTGTACCACGCTGCTTGTCGCAGAGGTTCTGAGCCTCAACGAAATCGTTCTTTGCAAGAGCTGCCTTGATTGCAATAACGAACTTTGTAGTTGCCATCTTACCGAAAGCTGTCTTCTGAGCGAAGAAACGCTCGATAGAGAGACAAAGCACTGTGAGCATCAATGTGATCAGCACTGGTACAACAACACCACCTTTGTAGATAGTACCTGCGATGTTACCATTGAGAACCTCACCATCAGGGTCATTGCCTACGAAGTTAGCAGGATTACCGAGAACAAACTTGTAGATACATACTGCAACAATGAACATTGCGAGGATGATCCAAAACGCATTACGAACGCCCTGGAAGCCAGAAGACTTCTTTGGGGCTGGCTTTTGTGTAGCTGCCATAATTTTTTAGTTTAAGTTGTTAAATAAAATTTTGAGTTAATGAATTTTTCTTTCTGATTTACGGTTAAAGAGTTCTTAAGTTTGAACATAATTGAATGCCGAAATAAGGCTTTCCTCCCGTTTCCGAACGCAAAGATACAAATTAAAATTGAACTATCCCTACGATTAAGAACTTTTAACACTATTTTTTTAGCGCAGACGTGAAAGGCAGTCTTTGATACGACGCATTGCCTCACGGATATTATCATCGCTTGTAGCGTAGCTCATGCGGAAACATTCAGGGTCGCCGAATGCGTCACCGCCTACTGTAGCCACGTGTCCAACCTCAAGAAGGTACATAGCGAGATCTGTAGAATTGTTGATTGTGCGCTCACCGTCAGTCTTGCCGTAGAAGCTTGTACACTTAGGGAAGAGGTAGAAAGCACCCTGTGGTACATTAACCTCAAGACCTGGGATGTCCTTTGCAAGCTCTACGATGAGGTCGCGACGACGCTCGAATGCCACGCGCATTTCCTCTACGCAGTCCTGAGAGAGAACGTATGCTGCTTCTGCAGCCTTCTGGCTTACTGAGCAAGGACCTGATGTGTACTGTCCCTGAAGCTTGTTACAGCCCTTGACAATCCACTCTGGTGCTGCCATGTATCCTATACGCCATCCAGTCATTGCATAAGCCTTACTTACACCATTGATAATGATGGTCTGCTCCTTCATGCCTGGGAACTGTGCGATGCTCTCATGCTTGCCTACGTAGTTGATGTGCTCGTAGATTTCGTCAGCGAGAACATAAACCTCTGGGTGCTTCTTGAGCACGTCAGCAAGTCCCTTGAGCTCTTCCTTAGAATATACGCTACCTGTTGGGTTGCTTGGAGAGCAAAGGATAAGCATACGTGTCTTTGGGGTGATTGCAGCCTCGAGCTGTGCAGGAGTAATCTTGAAGTTCTGCTCGAAACCTGCTGGAATATGAACAGGTGTACCACCTGCGAGGAGAGCCATCTGTGGATAGCTTACCCAGTATGGTGCAGGGATGATAACCTCGTCACCATCGTCAACAAGTGCCATTACTACGTTGCAGACAGCCTGCTTGGCACCATTGCTGACAAGAATCTCTGAAACTGAATAGTCAAGACCATTCTCGCGCTTGAGTTTCTCAACTACTGCTTTGCGAAGGTCTGGATAACCAGGTACTGGAGAGTAGCGTGACCAGTTATCGTCAACGGCCTTCTTTGCTGCTTCCTTGATGTGATCTGGAGTGTTGAAATCTGGTTCACCAACACTCATGTTGATTACGTCGATGCCCTGAGCTTTCATCTCGCTGCTCTTCTGAGACATGGCAAGTGTAGCTGATGGGGCAAGTCTGTTAAGACGGTTTGATAAATGTACCATGTATAATTTGTGAAAAGTTTAGCGGTGCAAAGGTAATAATTTTCTTTCGTTTTATGAAATTATTAGTACTTTTTTTAACGTTTTGCTTGCCAAATACACCAAAAATGGTATGATTTCATTACAAAATGCACCTATTTATATTTACAGAGTGTCTAATTTGCTGATTCTTTCAACGATTTTCTCGTTTGTCAAGCGTATCTTGCGCAAATCGGTTAATAACCTGAGGCGGAATCTCCACATACGAAGGTATAGGAATATGCCGACTGGTAGGATTATTACCGCTGTGATGTTCATCCACTTACGCTCGAACGGACGTGTGTGGGCTTTCTCTGATACTACTGGGTACTGGTTCAGATATGCCATAATGAATCTGTCTCGGGTATTTGAAAGATCCTCGATAATCTCCTCCAACTCGGCACTTATCCGCTCTATCTCGTGGTCGGGCTGATAGCGGAAGAACACGTTTATGAAGTTCGGCATTCGCATGAGATGATGACCGTATGCGTAAGCACGAACCTGATGCGACATGACTGAGAGACGGTCGGCATCCCTTCTGTAATCAGGATCGTTGATGATAACCTCCTTGCTTGCCACGTTTCGCTTGAGACGAAGTCCGAGAAGTCGTATGAAGGCATTACGGTATGCGTCCATGTTGAATACCATGGAGTCTTTGTTTGCCTTGTAGGTCACAAATGCTGCCAGCGGAATAAGTACTCCAGGAGCCAATCCCTTACCCAGCCATATCGGCCATGCTCCTATTCTTGACATCTTGAAGCCTGTATTGTCAAGAATATAGAACACGATGAACACGATTACCGAGACAATTATAGGCACACCGAGTCCGCCCTTCCTGATTATGGCACCTAATGGCGCTCCGATAAAGAAGAATATCAGGCATGTGAGTGAGAGCGTGAACTTGTTCACAGCCTCAAGCCAATGTTTGCGTATCGTCTGGTATCCGTCGCTGACTGAGGGTTCTCGCCAACTAAGTTCTGACGTAATCATTTGTACCCTGCCCAACGCTTTTTGCAAGGCATCTCGTTTTTCCGACGGTTTCAGCCTTGCTACGATGGTGTCAAACGAGTATGTGCTCTGCTGTCCCATCTTTATGGCTGCAAGAGAGTCGGACTTGCTTAGCTCCCTTGAGGAGTATGTATAGGAGTACATTCTGTCGAGGTCCATTCTCGTGACTTTTCCTATACTGTCATAAGAGTGGTTCATGGAATCTACGGCTGTGAAAATCTGTTTCAGACTCTTTGCCTGCGCTTTGCCTGCAAAGCTTGCCTCATCGGCAAGGTTTAGACCGCTATCGAAATCCAGCACTATCCTTTTGCTGATGAATGACTCTCTTCTGTATGGTACGTTGGCAGTACCTGCAAATTCCTGTGAACGCATGTTCTCAAACCATTCACCATTGTATAGTGAAAGAAGAAGATGCTGTTTGTCGGCTGTGGATTGCAGTCTTCCTGAATCGGCAAGGATAATGGCTGCATCCTCAAAGGAATTTGTCATGCGGTATATCATTATGCCGTAGAGTACTCCTTTGTCAAGGTCTTTCTTCTGCACGTACAGGTTGCAGCCTTTTATTCCGTCGTAGAAAATACCTTCAGGAATCTCCAATTCCGGAGATTTCTGTTTCATGGAGTTCAGCAGCTGTGCGAGCTTTTTTGTAGAATGAGGACCTATGTCATTCTGGAAATAGAAAGAGGCGACCGTAATGAGACAGGTGATGAAAATAAGCGGACGTAATGTCTGCATCAAGGATATGCCAGCCGCCTTAATGGCTGTCAACTCGCTGTTCTCGCCTATGTTACCCATTGTGATGAGCGAGGCAAGGAGAATGGCAAGTGGCAGAGCTTGCGGAACAAGCGTAAGTCCCATGTACCAGAAGAACTGTGCGAGAACCTCCATTGAGAGGCCTTTGCCTATTACCTCATCGACATAACGCCACAAGAACTGCATCATCAGCACAAAGAGACTGATGAAGAACGTTCCGGCGAAAAGCAGCAAGAACTGCTTCACAATATATATGTCGAGCTTTTTAATCCTGTACATTTTCGTAATCGCGGTGCAAAATTAGCATAAATATTTAAGATTACCAAACAATTGCACACAATATCTTTTGTGTGAATACCACTTATTCACAAAGTTTATCGTTTGGTGGATGCTTTTTAAACACGTTTTTGTATCTACAATGTCTTTTCTCCTAATATGTGATTTGGAAATCACGTGTCATCATCGTCCTTGTTTTTCCCTTGTATCTCCTATTTAGTTCCATCACACTTCCATCACAGTTCCATCGTTTCTCCATCGAAACGATGGACTATCGATGGAGTAACGATGGAGTATCGATGGAGTATCTTCGGAGGAAGAGCTATGCCAATACGTTGGATTTTCTCTCTTGCAAATGTCTTTCGGAAAAAAAGAAAAAGGTCAGATCCTTGCCGCTATGTGCAAAAATCTGACCTTCGTCATGTTCTATTTATGTCGGTTGGCTCTCTGTTCGCGATATTTTGCCTTCTGTTTGGCAGAACCCGAACCGTGAGCTCCAGTTATGTATTTCTTTTTCTTTGCCTTGGTCTTGACCTTTCCTTCATCCTGCTTTGGCTTAGTGCCTCCGCGAGAGAATGAAATGCCATTGACCAGGATATCCTCAAAGTCGTTTGCCATATATTAATGGTGGAAGAGGCGAACGCCGGTGAATGCCATTGTGATGCCGTACTTGTCGCAAGTCTCGATAACATTGTCGTCACGTACAGAACCGCCTGCCTGTGCGATGAACTCAACGCCTGATTTGTGAGCACGCTCGATGTTGTCGCCGAATGGGAAGAAAGCATCTGAACCGAGGGCAACCTTTGTGTTCTGGGCAATCCAAGCCTTCTTTTCCTCGCGTGTCAGAGGCTCTGGCTTTTCTGAGAAGAAGTTCTGCCATACGCCCTCTGCGAGTACGTCCTCATAATCGTCAGAGATATAGACATCGATGGTGTTGTCGCGATCTGCACGACGGATGCCCTCCTTGAATGGAAGGTTCATAACCTTTGGACACTGGCGCAACCACCAGATATCAGCCTTGTTACCAGCAAGACGAGTACAATGGATACGGCTCTGCTGACCAGCACCGATACCGATAGCCTGACCATCCTTAACATAGCATACAGAGTTTGACTGAGTATATTTCAGAGTGATGAGGGCAATCATAAGATCGCGCTTAGCCTCGTCGCTGAATGTCTTGCTCTTTGTTGGAATGTTCTCGAAGAGAGCTGGATCGTTGAGCTTGATCTCGTTGCGTCCCTGTTCGAAAGTGATACCGAAACATTGCTTTGTCTCGATTGGAGCAGGAGTATAGTTAGGGTCAATCTTGATTACGTTGTAAGTACCCTTACGCTTGTCGCGAAGAATCTGAAGAGCCTCCTCTGTATAGTCAGGAGCGATAACACCATCACTTACCTCGCGCTTGATGAGAGTAGCAACAGCTGCATCACAAGTGTCAGAGAGGGCGATGAAGTCACCATAGCTTGACATGCGGTCAGCACCACGAGCACGTGCATAGGCACAAGCGATAGGAGAGAGAGGAATCTTCACGTCGTCAACGAAGTAGATCTTCTTCAGAGTGTCTGACAGAGGAAGACCTACAGCAGCTCCAGCAGGGCTGACGTGCTTGAAGCTTGCAGCAGCGCAGAGACCTGTAGCCTCCTTGAGCTCCTTGACAAGCTGCCAAGAATTGAGCGCGTCAAGGAAGTTGATGTATCCTGGACGTCCGTTAAGAACTTCGATAGGCAGTTCGCCTTCGGTAATGAAGATACGAGACGGCTTCTGGTTTGGGTTACAGCCGTACTTGAGAGCTAGTTCTTTCATTTGTAATGTATAGAAATGTTGTTCAATTCTTTGCCAGCTCTTTTTGCAGGTCTTCCCAGGTCTGGAATCCTGCAAGAAGGGCAATCTTATCAAGTGCCTCCTTTGAAGGGTGCTCGTATTTCTTAACGATTTCCCACGCCTTATGGAGATCAATTTTGAGATGTTTCATCTTGAAGGAGAATTAAAAAAAGACCCACACGGGGTGAGTCTTTTTTATTTTCAGTGTGCACAAATTACTTTGTAACAACACGCTTTTCAGCGATACGTGCCTTCTTACCTGTAAGGTTGCGGAGGTAGTAGAGCTTAGCGCGACGTACCTTACCGTGCTTGTTCACCTCGATTGACTCGATAGCAGGAGACTCAATTGGGAAGATACGCTCTACACCAATTGTACCTGACATCTTACGAACGGTGAAACGCTTCTTGTCACCGTGACCAGAGATCTTGATGACTACACCACGATAGAGCTGGATACGCTCCTTTGAACCCTCGATAATTTTGTAAGCGACAGTGATAGTGTCACCTGGCTTGAACTCAGGGAACTGCTTGCCGGTTGCAAATGCTTCTTCAGCAACTTTGATCAAATCCATTTTGTTGAATTGTTTTGTTAAATTGTTGTATCGTTCTAGCGCAACATAGTGGGTAACACTTCTCCCTCACCATCGGTTACGCAGGAAAGCGGGTGCAAAATTACTGATTTTCCTTCGAGTAACCAAACTTTTTGTGACTTTTTTCTCAATTTCCTTTTATAATTAACTAAAAAAGAGTATTTTTGTATCGGTTTTTCTAATTTCACTCATAATTATATGAAAAGGTATTTAGGATTTTTGCTGCTTGCTTATGCAATAGCTCTTGGCTTTGTCTCCTGCTCGTCGCATCACTATTCTGTGCAGTCGGTTGACTATCAGCGAGTGACGATGGATTCTCTTTTTGACGTTGTTCCTGATGCTGAAACAGCGAACTTCCTTGCACCTTTCAAAGCTAGTGTTGATAGTATCATGTCTCCTGTCGTGGGACGTGTGGCTTGCGATATGGATGCTGACCGTCCGGAAAGTAAGCTTTCCAACCTTCTTGCTGACATCCTCATTTGGGCAGGAAAGGACTTTGACGAGAAACCTGTTTTCTCTGTATATAACATGGGTGGAATTCGAGCATCATTCGAAAAAGGAGACGTGACCATCGGGGATGTTATTGAAGTTGCCCCTTTTGAGAACAAAATCTGTTTTATGACTATGAAAGGCTCTTGGGTTATAACTCTCTTTGAGCAGATTGCTGCCCGAGGAGGTGAGGGCGTGAGCCATTCTGTGAAGGCTGTCATTAGCAAGGATGGGAAACTGAAAAGTCTGAAGATTAACGGTGAGGATGTAAATCCTGACGCTGAGTATAGAATTGCTACTATTGACTATCTTGCAGAAGGAAATGACGGAATGCCGGCTTTTGTGAATGGCACTAATCGTAAGATGCTCACCGATAAGAGTAATAATCTCCGTTTCATAATCATGGACTATTTTCGTGAGGAAATGAAGAAAGGTCGTGTTGTGGATGCTGAGATAGAAGGTAGAATAACAGTAGAGTAGGGAGGTGAGTTTTATGAGAAAGATATTATTCCTTTTCCTTTTTGTCGCGCTTAATGCTGTAGCGCAAAAGAATCTTGTCGTACTTCATTCCAACGACTGTCATTCGCAGATATTTCCATTCAGCAAGAACTTAGCCGATAAGAATAAGGCAAATCTTGGTGGATTTACCCGTCGTGTGGTATATGTCAAGCAGCAACGTAAGCTCAATCCGAATTTGCTGCTCTTTGATTGTGGCGACTTCTCTCAAGGCTCTCCTTATTATAGTATGTTCAAGGGCGATGTGGAGATTGGACTTATGAATCTCATGGGTTATGATGCTGCCACAATTGGTAATCATGAGTTTGATTTCGGACTTGACAATATGGCACGCATCTTTAAAATGGCGAAGTTCCCTATTGTTTGTGCCAACTACGATTTCTCGGGAACAGTTCTTGAGGGTATTGTTAAGCCATATACCATTATTAAACGTAATGGTGTAAAGATTGGTGTGTTCGGTCTTTCGCCTAAACTCGAAGGACTTGTTGTTCGTGAGAATTATGGCAATATCAAGTATCTTGATCCTATTGCCGTTACAAAGAATGTTGTCAAGACTCTCCGCGAAAAGGAGAAATGCGATATTGTTATCTGTCTTTCGCATCTTGGTTGGAAGACCGGCGATGAAGAACCTTCTGACGAGCGCTTGGTGCCTCATACAGAGGGTATTGACCTTGTTCTTGGCGGGCATACCCACACGTATCTTAATCCTGCAAAGATGATAGAGAATGCTTCTGGAAAGAAAGTTCCTGTCAGTCAGAATGGAAAAAGTGGTATGTACCTATCACGTTTTGAGATTCATTTGAAATAGAAATTCCTTCTTTGTTTAGAGCTACTCTTTAGTTCCCTTCTAATTCCTATGTAAGTCCGTACCAAAGTCGGTGTAAGTCCCATTTCCCTCCCAATCTTAGGAACGGATTTGAAACGGACTTGAAGCGAAGGAGAAGCGGACTTGTAACGGAGGTAGAGTATAGGCTTGGATAAAATGAAAAAAGAGGAAGTTTTACCTCCTCTTTTTTCTCGTACTTGTGGCACTTCTCTTATTTGCTGTAGACTTAGTTTGAGTGTTCTTTACAGCAGAGGACTTTGTGCTATTGTTAGTGTTCTTGTCCTCTTTTATGAGATTCTGTGCTATTTCTTTTGGAGCATTTTTTTGCTGTTCTTTTATCCAGACAGCATCGTACCCCTCATTGGTTGTAGCATTTTCATGCTCTTCAAGGTCAATCTCCGGGAGAGAGATAGGATCCAATGCGTATGGAGCGGTCTTATCTGGATATACACTAACCTCTACGGCCACTACACCTTTGGTTATCATGCCAAGTTGTTCTGCTGCAGCGTATGTAAGGTCTATAATCCTACCTTTTTTATATGGGCCTCTGTCAACTACCGTAACAATAACCTCTTTGTCGTTGGTTAGGTTTTTTACAAGAAGTTTTGTGCCGAAAGGATATGTGCGGTGGGCACAAACAAGTGAGTCGTTATGCAAGAGAATACCGCTACTTGTCCTTGCTCCTGTCGCTCTTTTTGAATAATACGAGGCTTTGCCCCTCTGCTGTGCGTTTGCGCATAGCAAGGAGGTAACAAATAAGCTAATTATGATTGCTAAATGTCTCGTCTTTTTTATTCTTTAGGTAGCAGTTCCTGAATGCGGATTATCCTGATAATCAGTCATTCACTTAATTACTCGGGGGACAAAAATAAGCATTTTTGGTCAAATAACCAAAAACGAAAAGTTAAAACTTCTAAAAATGGGGGTTTGCGCCTGATAATCAGTGAATTCTCTCCAACTTTACACCAATATCTGATATTCCAGGGAGGATGTCGCGCTTCATAGCATGACGTATTGTTATATGGATAGAGTCATTTTCCATGAAGTGTTCTTGACATACAGGGACGGTATATTGATAGTATGAAATACCGTTGCCTGTAAATCGTCCTTCCTTGCTTGTAACATCAAAACAGATAGTGTCGGTTTTGCATCGCAGTCTTGGAAAAATATCCTGTTCCATAATCAGATATAGCTTACGGAAAGGATATGCTCCGTTAAGTCTCAGAGCTACTGTTATCTTGTGTTCCCCTCCTTTTTTCAGAGGCTGCACATCGTATCTTAGTGTGTCGTTCTTTTCCCATCCGTCGATGGGTGTATGTGCGTAATGATAATAAGGCGTGTTTGTATCGCATGAGGTAAATCCCATTACGATACAAACACAATATAGGGTGTATAGAAATAGCTTTCGCATTATCCTTCTTACTCTATTCTTTCTACCTTATTCTCTTTACTCTTTTATCCCTTGTGATGGTGATGCTGTTGGTGATTGCCGTTTGGCTTGTTCTGCTGTTCTGCATTTACTTTGCCTTGGTCGTTATTAGCACCTTTGTTGTCACCATGATTTTTGTTCTTCTTCTTTTTCTTCTTCTTAGCCTTGTCGAAGCGTGCAATGTCGGCATCAGCGAGAAGATCCTTAGGTCTCTGCGGTTCTTTGTCTGTGCCGTCGGATGTGAGCTGTACAGGTTTTTCTCCACGCTTGTTCATCTCAATTATCTCCACAGCTCGTTCTGCAGGGATTGTTTCAAGGTTGGCAGCAAGTCGTTTGTCGGTAGAGTAGGTGACGATACCGGCAATAATATCCTGCTTGAAGAGGTAGTAGTCGCTATCGGCTGTCTGGAGAACAGTCTCTTTAGGAGGCATTTTCTTGCCAGCCTCCATATAGCAGTCAACCTCATAGTTAAGACAGCATTTCAGTTTTGCGCACATACCTGCAAGCTTCTGGGGGTTGAGAGAAATGTCCTGTAGGCGTGCCGCAGTTGTTGAAACACTTGAGAAGTTCTTCATCCAAGTTGCACAGCAGAGCTCTCGTCCACAAGGTCCTGTACCTCCAATACGTCCTGCCTCCTGGCGTGCACCTATCTGTTTCATCTCAATGCGTACATGGAATGTGTTTGCCAATACTTTGATGAGCTGTCGGAAGTCCACACGCTCGTCGGCTATGTAGTAGAAGATAGCCTTATTGCCATCACCCTGATATTCCACATCGCCTATTTTCATGTTCAGACCAAGCTCGTTGGCTATCTGTCGGCTCTGAATCATGGTTGAGTGTTCACGCGCCTTTGCCTCCTCGTACTTCTCCATATCAGTATCGCGTGCAAAGCGATATACGCGCTTTATGTCATCGGCAGACTTGAGGTTTGCCTTCTTTACCTGCATGATTGCGAGGCGCCCTGTAAGTGTAACAACGCCGATATCATGACCTGGGGAAGCTTCAACGGCAACCCAGTCGCCTTTTTTCAGGTCAAGTCTGTTGATGTTGTGATAGTATGCTTTGCGTGTATTCTTAAACTGTACCTCTACAAGGTCAGTACTCTCATTATTGCCGGAGATGTCTGCAAGCCAGTCGTACACGTTGAGCTGATGGTCTGAACGTGAACAGCTTTTCCGGCACAGGCCGCGTCCACAGCCTGTTGCGAGAGTAAATGTCATATCTTTATAATCCATTATCTTTTTATTACTTCTGCTTATGAATAAATACTGCCATCTTCATTGTCAGGTCGAAGAACTGAATCTTAGGATTGGCATTCTGTCCGATGTCTCGAATCACTCTTTGGAAGAGCTCGTACATGCCGATAATGTTATTCTCATTAATGAATGGAGCAAACTTTTGGGCAAAGTTCTCTTCTTCTTCAGTCATATATGTGATAGATGGCTGATGAAAGTTGTACATAAAGTATTCGCGTGTGAGCCTTTGGAAGGCTTGTAGCATTCTAATCTGCTTCTCGCGTCCTAAAGTGGCACATTGCTCGGCCCATTTTTTCAGGTCGCTTACTTTGCGTGTGTATGCTAGTCTCATGAGCATTACATACATGTCGAAGAACAGCGCTTCTTCGTTGCCTGGCTCAAGGAAAGACGTTGCTTTGAGCCAGTTACCACCTGCTATGCGTGCTGTTCTGACGGCATCGTTTTGGCTTAGTCCGCGTTTATTCATCAGAGCATCGATGATATCCTCCTGTGTTATTGGCTTGACATCAAAGCGCTGAACACGACTCCTGATAGTCTCCAACAACTGCTCTGGATGGTTGCTGACCATTATGAATAGAGACTCTGCAGGTGGTTCCTCAATGAGCTTCAGCATCTTATTGGCACACTCGATGTTCATCTTCTCGGGCAGCCAGATGATTGCGATTTTCTTGCCGCCTTGATTCGATTTCATTAAGAAAAGGCGGGTTAGACGGTCGCTTTCGGCTACGGGAATGGCACTCTGCTGGTTCTCTACTTTTATGTTGTTGAGCCAAGTGGGCAAATCAAAGTATGCACCATCTTTTCTGAGCATCTCAAGCCATTCTGGCATATAGTCATCAGAATCAAACTTCTTATCGGCTGATGCGCCTTTCGGACGGATGATAGGGAATGCGAAGTGCAGGTCTGGATGCTGGAAGATGTTGAGCATACTCCATGCCTGTTCACTTGTTCCGAGCAAATGACTTGCCAATGCAATAGCAAGAGCCATCTTTCCTGAGCCTTGTGGACCGCAAAGCATAATGGCATGTGGCAGACGGTTGTTGTCTGCCAGATTGCGTAGGCGCTCCACCATCTCACGCTGTCCTATGATGTCCTCGAATTTCAATTTCTCTAACCGCTAATCTCTAACCCCTAAACATCACTCGCAATGATTCCAGCCTTGTGCCTTCAGTTCAAATTCTTGTCCATCGCGTGTGACGAGCTGACATCCAAGTTCTGGCTTGGTGATATGTCCGATGACACGTATGCCATCAAGGCTCTTTACTTTCTCATAGTCACCAATAGAGCAAGTGAAGAGCAACTCATAGTCCTCTCCGCCATTCAGAGCACAAGTGGTGAGGTTCATGTTCATCTCCTCTGCCATTACAGCGGTCTGGTAGTCGATAGGAATCTCCTTCTCGAACAGTCGGCAACCTGTGTTGCTCTCTTTGCAGATGTGCATTATCTCTGAAGAGAGACCGTCGGAAATGTCAATCATGCTCGTTGGGCGTATGCCAGCCTCTCGTAATTGCTTCAACACATCTCCGCGAGCCTCTGGCTGAAGCTGACGCTCAAGGAGATATTCCTTACCGGCAAACTCAGGAGCAAACTCGATAGTAGATGTGTCCTTGCCCTTCTGCTGAGCTTCCTTTAACTGCTGGTAATATACGGCTTTCTCACGCTCAAGAACCTGCAAACCGCAATATGCGGCTCCCAGATCTCCTGATACGCAGATAAGATCTGTATCCTTGGCACCAGAACGGTAAATCACATCTTCCTTGGCAGCATCGCCCATTACGGTAATGGAGATTGCAAGACCGGTAAGTGAAGATGTGGTGTCACCTCCAACAATATCGACATTCCATTTGTCGCATGCCATTCTAAGTCCGAGGTAGAAATCTTCAAGGTCTTCTACGCTGAAACGCTTTGAAAGGGCTATGCTTACTACCATTTGGCGTGGAGTTCCACCCATGGCGAAGATATCAGAGATATTCACCATGGCCGACTTGTAGCCAAGATGTTTCATGTCTACGTATGTGAGGTCGAAGTGGACGCCTTCCATCAGCATGTCGGTAGAAACGAGCGAAACACTATCCTTGAAGTCCTTGCTGTGGTCAAGCACAGCACAGTCATCACCCACCCCCTTGAGAGTGGATGCATTCTTTATTTCTATGTCTTTTGTGAGGTGGTCAATAAGGCCGAACTCACCAAGTTTGTTTATTTCCATTTTTTTGTTTTCGTATCTAGAACCTAATCTTCTTCGGTTTACTTGCCTGACTGTCGTTATTGTCCGGCAGTCGGATTGGCTTCTCCTTTGATTCTGTAGGTTTCTTTGCCTCCTGTATCTTTCGGTTCTTCTCCTTTGTGAGGGTACTGTTTCGTGAGTTCTTCTGAACGTAACTCAGAATCACTTCGTCGAACTTCTCCTGTTGATCGAGCATCACCTGTACCTCTACTGGCAATGTATAGATATTGTTCTTTACATCTTCGGATAGTCCTTCGATGTTTTCCAGTCTTGTGGCATCCTTCTCTGTCGTGATGATGATACGTGGGGTATTCATCATCGCAAAGGTGTTGTTTATCTTCTCCACGTCATCCGCATTAAACTGATGATGGTCGCTGAATTCCAATGATATGACGTTCTTGGAATATGGAGTGAGGTCTTCTACCATCTGTTCTGGTGATGCTATTCCTGTGACGAGTAGGATGTTCTCATCGGGCTTTATGTCATCAAGAGGGCGCATACCTTCATGGTAAATCGCCTTCAGGTCACCATATTGAAGACATGTGAAGTAGAGCTGCTGATAAGGGAAGAGGTTCAGGGCTCTTGTGAGTACTCGGAAAGACATAGGTTTCAAGTCTTTCGGGCACTTGGTCACTATCACTATGTCGGCTCTTGTCTTGCCTTCCTTTGGTTCGCGCAGACGACCGGCAGGCAGCAGCTTGTCGTAGATGATAAGTCGATGATAATCAACCAGAAGGATATTTATACCTGGTTTAACATAACGATGCTGATAGGCATCATCAAGGAGGATGACATCAGTATCCTTGGTCGCTTCATCGGTGGTGATGCGTTCTATGCCATTACATCTGTTGCGATCCACAGCAATGCTCACGTCCTTGAACTTACGATGCATCTGATAAGGTTCATCACCGATTTCCCTCATTGTGGAATTTTCATCAGCGAGGATGAATCCCTTGGTCTTACGCTTATAGCCGCGAGACAGAACAGCCACGCGATATTTGTTATGGAGCAGGCGGATAAGGTATTCAACGTGTGGGGTCTTGCCTGAGCCACCCACGGTGATATTGCCGACGGATATGACAGGCACATCAAAGGAACGGCTCTTCAGGATTCCAAGATCGAAGAGCGTGTTCCTTATTCCGACTCCCAATCCATAACACCATGAGAATGGGAGTAGCCACTCGTTTATTTTGATAAAATCGCCTTCCATTAAAAGAAGTGGGTATTAATTTACCTTGAAACTTTCCAGCATCCTTGCCTGAACAGGATTCTGATGACGTAGAGTCTTCATCAGCATGAATGGCTCGTAGTATTCGCCAAGCGTTTCCTTAAGCTGTGCATCAAGGTAATTGCCACCACCTGTTGCGTTCTGGAGAATGGTTTCTGTCCACTTCTCAGGAGCCGGATAGGTGCCGGTGTAATAGTCGTTATCCTTGATCTTGGCAAACTTAGCTGCCATGTCGATAGCATCCTTGAGGCTTCCAAGCTGGTCAACAAGCTTAATGCCGATAGCATCCTTACCCAGCCAAACACGTCCCTGTGCAATCTTTTCCACATCCTCAACCTTGAGGTGACGTCCGTCAGCCACACGCTTGCGGAAGAGAGAATATCCGCGGTCTATATAGCTCTGAAGAATATTCAGCTCCTCACCCGAGAAAGGACGTGCCATTGGTACAATTGACATTGTGGAGTTCTTATTTGTCTTCACTTCGTCGTATTTGAATCCAAGCTTACTTGTCATGAGGTTGCTTATGTCTGGGTATGCCCCGAAGATACCGATGCTACCAGTCAGAGTAGTAGGTTCTGCTACAATCCATGTGGCTCCACACGACATATAGTAACCGCCAGATGCAGCCATACCGCCCATTGAGATTACCACAGGCTTAACCTTCTTCAACTCTACAATCTGATGCCACATCTGTTCTGATGCGTATGCACTTCCACCTCCAGAATTGATACGGATAACAACCGCCTTTACGTTATCGTTCTTGGCGAGGCCTTCGAGGTCCTTGCACACCTTAGTATCGATAATGGTAGAGCCTCCCCCCATTATGAAGTTTTCGTTGGGGTCATGTACAATATTGCCCTCACAGAAGTAAACTGCAATCTCATTATCGCTTGAAGCTGACTCGCTCTTAGCCTGAAGCATCTGCGTTACGCTTACCTGTGAAATGTCGTCGTCATCGTCTATCTTCAGCAGTTTTTTAACCTCACCCTTTACCTGATCTGTGTAGAGAGTGCCGTCAATGAGCTTGTTCTTCTTCAAAGTCTCGGTGCTTGCGAAATCCATAACCTGGTCAGCGTATGCGTTGAGAGAGTCCACGCTTATCTTCCTGCTCTCGGCAATACCCTTGAGCATGTGATTCCAGATGCCGGAAACGTAAGCCGTTACCTGTTCGCGGTTAGCATCGCTCATGTGATCCTCGGTGTAGGTCTCGGTCGCACTCTTATACTGGCCAACCTTGACTACCTGAATCTTAATGCCCAGTTTAGCGAGGAAATCACGCATATACTGTGGCTGTGAAGCCATACCGTGAAAGGCAAGCATACCCTGCGGGTTTGTCCATACCTTGTCGGCAACGCTGCTGATATAGTAACTGCCCTGAGAATACTGGTCAGCGTATGCCACGATGAACTTCTTTGATTTCTTGAAGTCCTTGAGAGCATCGCGCAAAGCAGTTATTGTTGCCGGTTCGGCTACAATCTCTCCGGCTTCTATGTAAATTCCTTTTATCTCGTCGTTCTCTTTTGCACGTTTGATAGCCTCTACGATATTGTAAAGCCCCTGAGACTCGGCGTTGTCACCGAGAAGTGTAGCCAACGGGTTACCTTCATCGTTGGAGCGATCCGTAATCTCTCCCTTGAGCTTGATGACAAGTACCGAGTTATCGTCAATAGTTGTTGCCTGACTACCAGAAGCCACCATACCTACGATGCTCATAAGCATCAAAATACCAGAGATGATACCGAAAATGAATATGCCTACTACTGTGGCAAGGGTATGCTTAATGAAATCTTTCACTGTGCTTATTTATTGAAATTTTCTATATTAATAATGTAAATTGACTGCAAAGATACAAAAAAATATTGTAAATAACCAAGAATTATGCCAAAAATACTTTTAAAACAAGAAAAAATAGACAAACATATTTGCAAACGGTTGTTTTCCACGATGCCACAAGTCGTTTCTGCCTTCGTTTTTTATCGGCTGTTCCTCCATAGATACTCCATCGTTACTCCATCGCATCTCCATCGTTTGTCCATCGAAACGATGGAGTATCGATGGATTATCGATGGACAATCGATGGAGTATCTTATGATAAAAATGGGACTTACAAGGGAGGTACATAGGAGTCATAACGGTTTTACTTCTATTGAAAATTTTCCCGAAAATCTTGGCGGTGTTGGGAAAAATGTTTACTTTTGCCCTCGAATAATAAAACTGATAAGAACAAATTACTATTAATTCCATAAATCATAGGATTATGAGGCATTTAATGATATTCATCTCGTTTTTCGTAAGTATGAATTTGTTCGGACAAATCCGGGCAAATAATGATGTTCCAGAGGAGATTTTGGACCATTTGGATAAAATGGGAGATAGTTCGCCAATGTTGAACAGTTATGAGAGTGCTTTTTTGAATGCAGTTTTCAAAGATTCCTTGAATGGTTTTGACTTTACGGATAAGGTGGTAGGATTTCTTCAAGGTGGTGATAAGAAAAGATATTTCGATATGCAAAGAAAACATCTTGCGGATAAGAATTCTCCTTTGGATAATGGTACTTTGTATATCTTCGATGAAACTCAAAAGAAAGAGTCTGGTGGTTATGATGCCGCAATCTTATTCTGGAGTAAATCTTTTCTTCCAAAGGATAAACTGGTTAAGAGATTGAAGAAAACATGGAAAAGCGTATCTAATTCATATCTAGCTAAGAATGAGATGCTTGTCAAACTTTATGCCAAGATTATAACAAGTGGGACACTCGAGTTCTTACGTTATGAGGATGGAAAATACTATTTGTCGGTTTGTACATATCGACTGGATAAGAAAAACAACATAGCGTATTGTACTTTTCGTGGAGAGAAACAATACAAAGAGGATGAAGAAGCAAGCCTTGATAGGTATTGGATGACATCAGCAGAATTTAATCAGTTTCATAAAAGTCTTGATTCTTATTTTAGATGTTTCTCTGATGATTTTCTAGAATTGTCGAATGAAGAGAAAATCAGGGTCTTGGATAAGATCTCAAAACGATAGATAAAACAATAAAGAACATACGATGAGGTGCTTAATTACTTTTCTGATGTTGATAATGTCTTTTACCTCCTCTTATTCACAAGGGAAAAGTCAGTTGGTAAATGATACTATTAATCAACATAAGGCTGTGCAGTTAAATAAGCTGGCTTCAGCATGTAGGTTAAATTTTGATTTTACACATAAAAAAGTGGCTTTTTATACTGGTTCGGGAGGTAATGCTCGAAGGGATAAAAGTCGCTATTTCTCCGAGTGTGCTAAGCTTAAGGAATATTATCCAGATGCGATAGGTCCAATGGCAAAAATCTACATCTTCGATGAAGATGAAAGAGCACGAGCTAATGGATATGATGCTGTTATTGTTTATGGATCGGTAAAACAAGTCCCTTCAAAAAATAGTTATATTAGACGTTTGCACAGATCCAAGTTCTTTAGTAAACATTAGGGTATGGGGAAATAATATAGTGAAATTAATTTCCGATTAAGTTTTGGAGCTATTCGTGGTATGAACAAATGTTTTTTGTGTTTATATGTAGAAATAGGCAAAGGGTGAACGATTCGTTCACCCTTTGTTGTATCTAAACATTACTTTAATACAAATACTGCAAATGTCTTTGCTGGTACTTCTGTGTCAAGTATAGAGCCGGACACCTCGATTTCCTTCTCTATAGGTTGGATAGCATCAGGCCTCTGGATAGAGTTCTCTGCTATTGGGTTATCTGAGTGTAGGGTGATAACCTTACCGCTTGTGAGAGCCTTGATGCCCTTTAGGTTGAGTTTGATGCTCTGGGCTTTGTCGCTGATGTTGGCAACCTTGACGTATATCTCACCAGTAGGCTTATTGATTACAGCCGAAGCTGATAGTCCGTTCTGGTCACTATCACCTGCCACGGCCTTGTTGTTCATAGTGAGTGGAAGTACGTTCGTGCCTTTATAGTGGGCATAGAGATATTGTACCCAGTAAGAGCAGGTTTTGAAAGAGTTGAGGTTGTCGTACCAGATAGCATCAGGACGCCATTGCCATCCTTCCACGTGGGCAAAGAGTGGGGCGTAAGTAGCCATGTGGACAACATCCGCATTACGCTCATATCCAGTCATAAAGGCTGCCTCAAGTAGAGCTGCATTGAAGTGGTTCCATTTCTTGCCTTTCCCGTGACAGGCATACTCTCCTGCAAATACCTTTGGAGCGCCCTTTGACCGGTCGTATTTGTCATAACGATGACGGTTGATAGAGTCTGTGAACCATTGTTCGTTACGGTAGAAATGCTCGTCATAAAGGTCTGCCTTTAGTTCCTTCATCTTAGGTTGGAGCATATCAAATTTGTCGCCTTCAGAGTCGGGACCTGTTGTTCCAATATATTTAATTTCAGGGTGCTTTGCCTTGAGAACGTCAAGGAATTTCTTCAGACGAGATGTGAAAGCCGGGTTGTTCTTATAGTCCCATTGCTCATTTCCGATAGCAAGGAATTTAAGGTTGAAAGGCTCTGGGTGCCCCATATCCGCACGTACCTTACCCCAAGTGGTGCTTGCATCGCCATTGGCAAACTCAATAAGGTCGAGAGCATCCTGAATGTATGGCTCAAGTGCATCGAGAGCAACATACTGGTCGCTTTTCTCTGGATTCTGATACTGACAAGCCATACCGCAGTTGAGTACAGGAAGAGCATCACATCCGAAGTCCTCGCAGAGTTGGAAGAACTCGAAGAAACCAAGTCCGTAGCTCTGGAAGTAGTTGGGGTAATAGCGGGTAGTGAAGGTGTAGTGCCAACGGTTCTCGTTAAGTGGACGGTTCTCCACAGGTCCTACCGTATTCTTCCATTGGTAGCGTGTTTCGAGGTCTGTGCCTTCAACGATACATCCTCCAGGGAAACGGAAAATTCCAGGTTTCATGTCATTTAACGCCTGGGCAAGATCCTTGCGCATACCGTTCTCGCGACCTTTCCATGTATCGACAGGGAAGAGGCTGATGTGCTCAAGGTCTGTTATGACTTTACTATCGCCCCATACGCGGAGGTGAGCCTTTTCGAATGTCTTCTTAGGTTTCAGGATAAGGGTATATTTCTTCCATTCCTTACCGCTGATGTCAATACCTCCGTTGCCTAACTTCTGGTCGTCGGTCATGGTGGCATTATCCACGAGGTCAACCCATATCTTTGCGTTGCCACCCTCTGGACAGCGTGCCCAAACCGTGAAGCGATACTCGTGATCCTTCTTCACACCCATGCCGAAGAAACCATGATTCTCAATCATGGTGTGCTTGTCGCGGAAACCGGAAGGGGAGAGGCGCACATAGTGAGGGTTCTTGTCGAAAGGTCCGTCATCCTTGAGGCTCACCTTGCCGGAGATATCCCAGCACGCAAAGCTGTTGGGGTACTCGAAAGAGCGGTTTGCCACCATCTCGGCATAGAGGCCTCCGTCGGCAGCATAGTTGATGTCCTCGAAAAAAATACCGTACATTGTGCTTTGGATAGCAGCACCTGGTTTCTTTGCCTGAATAATCATCTCGTTGCTCTGGGCAAAAGAACCAAGGGAGCTGACAATAGCGAGCGATGTCAGGAATAGCTTTTTATTCATAATATTGTTTTTGATATAATTTAGAGCTAGTTGTTATGATTTAAGTTGTAAACTTTGTGCAAATATAGTAATAAATTACCAAATATCGTGTTGTTTCCTGAAAAAATATCATGGAAAATTTGTAGATGTTAAAAAATAATTGTAATTTTGCCCTGGAAATACTAACTGACCAGACTAAATATTTAACTAGAATGAAACTCTGGATATTATCTTTATTGTCATGGATGCTATTGCCTGTTGCATTATCTGCACAGACAAAACTATCGTCTTCGCAACTGCAGAACATGCAGAAGGCAAAGACGTATGGTAATGTGGCGGTTCATGATCCGTCTGTTGTCTATAATCCCTCTGACGCATACTATTATATTGTAGGTTCTCATATTGGAGTTGCCAAGTCGAAGGATTTGGTCAATTGGTCGGCTGTAAATACAGGCAAAGAACATTCGGCTTTCCTTGACCAAAGTTATAAAACAGCTTTTTCTTCCTGCCCTACTCATGAGGTACAGGTGAAACGAGGTGCTGATATTGTCACCGAGACGTTAGGCTCTTTTGATGCTGGTGCCTATTGTTCAATCTATGCATCTAATGCTTATGAGTGGATAGCCGGAGATATGTGGGCGCCGGATATTATATATAATGTGCAGATGAAGAAATGGTGTATGTATCTTTCCCTCAATGGAAACAACTGGGCATCGGTTATTGTTCTTCTTACTGCGGATAGTCCTATGGGTCCTTTCAAATATGAGGCTCCGATTGTGTTCGGAGGTTTTAACAATGTCTCTTACTCAGGCAAGAAAGTGGATGTTGCCAAGACTGATATGCAAATAGTGACAGGCTCTAATTCTCTTCCGACTCGTTTCTCAAGTGCAGGAAGCAAGTGGGGAACATACTATCCGAACTGCATAGATCCTTGCTCTTTCTATGATGAGGATGGTGAGCTTTGGCTTGCATACGGCTCATGGTCGGGAGGAATCTTTATGTTGAAACTCGATAAGAATACAGGGCTTCGTGATTATACCTATACTTATTCGGGGACAACTCTTGATGCCAATGCCACTTCTGACCAATATTTCGGAAAGAAGATTGCCGGAGGATATTATGTTTCTGGCGAAGGACCTTATATTCAATATATAGGAGGCTATTATTATCTCTTTATGAGTTATGGTGGCTATGCTCCGGATGGGGGATATGAGATGCGCGTGTTCCGCTCCTCTTCTCCAACTGGACCGTATAAGGATGCTTCAGGAAATTTTGCGACATTTAACAATTATCAGTTAAACTTCGGCCCAAATTCTACGTCCAACAAGGGAATGAAACTTATGGGCGCTTTTAACAACTGGGGAACAATGACGGTTGGAGAGTGTGCAGAAGGGCATAATTCAGCTTGTGTGGATGCTGATGGAAATGCGTTTGTCGTATATCATACAAAGTTTAACAACGGTACTGTTCATCATCAGGTTCGTGTGCGTCAGTTGTTTCAGAATGAATATGGTTGGCTAGTCGCTTCTCCTTTCAGATATACAGCAATGAAAACGACTCAGACTCAGATAGAGACGGGACGTCTTTACTCAAATGAGGCCGTTGCTGGAACTTACCAGTTGCTGATTCATCCATATAAGTTAAACCACAAAAATTATGCAGAGGCTACTCCAATTTCAATAGTGCTTTCAGAAGGTGGAAAGATTTCAGGAGACAAGACGGGAACTTGGGAGTTTACCCAAGAGGGGAAATCCTTTATTAAGTTGACAATCTCGGGCGTCACATATTATGGTATTATAGCAGAGCAAAACATAGATGGGTTTACGGATATGCCTGCTTTATGTATTAGCTGTGTGAGTAATGCCGGTGTACCGCTTTGGGCATACAAGTATGCTCCGAAGTCTGCAATCGTTAATGCATATAATGTGCTAAAAACATATTTGACAGGTACACTTTCAGAGGATGCTCCGATACTGGAGGGCGTGGATGTGAAATTTGAATGCTATGAGGATTTCGACAAGACGATACCTTCCAATACGTTGACGACAGATGGTAAATATACGCCGACAACAGATGGGGCAAGCAGATATGTCTGGTACACGGTCTCTTCCGGAGAATATTGCTATTCAAGCGGTGTGTATCACCCGAAAACAACCATAGGAACTGCATCTCTTATTAATAATATGGAAGTGAATGGTTGTGAGGGTGTTAGCAACAAAAGAATATACGATCTCAAAGGCTGTATTGCTGGTCAAAAGAACAACGGAGTTGTAATTGCCGATGGTAAGAAAGTCCTACGAAAGTAGCATTTCTCGTTTGACACTTTTTGACATGTTGAGAGACTTCTTAGATTCTGGTCCGATGTAGGTCCGTTTCAAGTCCGCTTCAAATCCGTTGTAAGTCCGTTCTGAATCCCTTTTTCTGAAACGTATACAGAAGGGCATAAGACGGGTGTGATACAAGACTTTCTACGAAAAGGTGTCGGCAGTATTGTTGTTTTGAGTTTTTTATAAAAGTTAATAGATATGTTAAAAAAAATATAAAAGTTGAGAATTTGTTTGCATATTCAATTAAAAATATTTAACTTTGCAGTCAGTTTTAGGGTCTTCATACTGATTTTGTTATTGGGGTCGCCCGTAACTGCTACAACTTCAATTAGTTAGGAGATATAAGTGGAAGAAAGAATGCTCCTATGTGTGGTAGACATGTTTGGGGTTAAAAAATGTTATATATTAAAGTTTTGATTAAAACAGTGAATTTTAAAGGGCTGAAATATTGCGTGCTGCTTATGATGCTAGTATCATCTTCATGCGTTTTTGCGCAGAAGAAGATGGCAGATGACCATAAGCTTGATTCGCTTACATTTAGCGATCGTATTTCCTTTCGTACAAATGGCTTCGACTGGATGATGCTTTTGGCAAACGTCGGTATCGAGTATGACCTCGGTAGGTATAACTGGAGTCGTAATGCCATTGGTTTGAATGTCAGGGCAAACTGGAATACAAAGCATACTTATAATCCAGGTCTGGTGTATAATCTGATGGAGGTTCGTGCAGAGTTCCGTAACTATTGGCACACTCGAAAGACTACCAATGATCTTGGTCCTCATCGTCATACCTATGAGAAAATCCTCTCAGGTCGTCGTCGTCGTCCAAAGCATCCACGTACTACTTGGTATCGTGGCGGCTATTTCGCGTATGATGACTACTCATTCCTTTTCGGTAAGGAGGGCGTTCAGGGTACAGCTTACACCTTGGGCTTCCAGTATGGTGTGATTCGTCCTCTTTATATATTCCCAAGCGGAAAGAGCGTTGACCTTGATTTCGGTTTCAGCGCAGGTTTCTGTCTTACAGATTATGAGAAGTTTAGCCACGATAGCCAAACTGCATCTTATATTAAAGGGGAAAATATGGGTTTGAAGTTTGTTCCATTCCCTGTTTTGACCGAAGCTCGCGTTGGTCTTGTATATCGTGTTGGCAAGGCTAATGTTTATACCAAGTATCGTTGGAGATATGATGTTGACTTGAAGTATCAGGAAAAGGTACTTGCAGAACTCGATTATCGTGCTGAATTGCGTAAGCGTGATATGGAGTATCTGAAGATTTACCGTTTCTATCAGAATAAATATGACTCTCTCCTTATTATAAATATGAGGAATCATGAGAGTATTATCGACCAGAAACTTGCTGACACACGAGATATGAAGCGTAAGGCTGACAAGGCTCGTGAGGAGCAGGCTCGTAAGATTCAGGAGCAGGCTCGTGAGCAGCAGCGCTTGGAGCGTATCAAGGCTCAGGAGCAGAAGGCTATCGAGGACAGTCTTGATCTTGTAGATAAGGCTAATGCTCGTAAGGTTGAGGAGCAGGTTCGTCAGCAGATTGAGGCAGATAAGCTGAAGGAGGCTGAGGAGCGTAAGCTTGAGAAGGCTCTTGATGCTGAGGAGAAGGCTCTTTTGAAACAACAGGCTGCAGAGGAGCGTAAGATGGAGAAGCAGATGGCTGAGGAGGACAGAAAGTACGAGGCTGAGAAGCGTAAGCGCATGAATGAGGCTTATGCTGAGCAGAGAAAGTACGATGCAGAACAGAAGGCTCTCCAGAAAGAACGTGAGGCTCAGCAAGCTGCAAAGGAGAAGAAACGCCTTGCCGAGAAGAAGGAATGGCAGCGCTATCTCGAAAAGCAGGAAAAAGAGCAGCAGAAGAAGCGTGAAGAACAATTGAAGAAGCAGAGTCAGTCGCTCAATGGCGGCTCTGATGCTGATGCTAAGGCTGAGGCTGCAAAGGCAGAACGTGAGGCTAAGAAGAGAGCTCAGGAAGAGGCAAAGGCTGCTGCAAAGGCAGAAAAGGAAGCCAAGAAGAGGGCTGAGGCAGAGGCAAAAGCTGCTGCTAAGGCTGCGAAGAATAACAAATAATCGTGGATGATAAATATGAATAAGATATTTAAGAATATATTGTCAGTAGCTGTGGTTTCAGCCTCTCTTGTTTCATGTTCGCAAGTTGATATGATTTCTGACGATGAACTTGAGAAGCAGAAGCTGAGTACGACCATTACATTGAATATGCATTCTGATTGGCAGGGTACTCCAATTGTTTTTGCTACAAATGCTATGGGATTCTATAATAAGGCTTTTACTTATAATCTCAATGGAGAAAATAAGATGAACGTCCCTGTAGGTAAATATAAGTTCTATGTAATTAATAGGGATGAAGCAGATTTTGACTATGAGAAATTGGATTTCAAGAAACTTCCAATGGATGATCTCTATTATGGTGATGTGAAAATTGGGCATAAGATAGATGATTTGAGTAGTATTACTGATGAAGGAGTTAAGAAGGCTCTTTCTGGTGAGTATGCAAAACTCCGTGGAGGTGTTCTTCGTGGTGACTCTACAATGTTGGTAGATGTTAAATTGGGACAGAATGTAAGTGTTACAACACAAAAGCCTTATACGCTTACAACGGATTATCTTATCTCTGGTTCTGTAACGTCAAATGATAATTATATTGATAAAATCTATGTGGAGATCTGCGATATCGTTGCAAAAAAACGCCCAAATGGTTCTTCTCTTGGTAAAAAAATAAAAGGACTTCTTACATATAGTGGTGTAAAGAAGGGTGGAAAGAAGGATTTGAAGAAATCTTTGCTCGTACTTGGCGTTGCGAAAAGTGGTACCGCAAATATTTATGTACGCTTCTTGAATTCTGATAAGTCAACGGCTCCAGAGAAGAGGACAGTTAATTACACTGTAGTTGATGGTCAAGATGATAATGGGGCAAATCGTCGTATTATTAAACTTGGAGATATTACATTTTAATTAGGTGAAAAGAATGAAGAAAATACTCTCTATAGTATGTGCTGTTGTTATATCTCTGAGTGCTAAAGCTCAGATGGTAGCTTTAAATACAGACCTTGCAATGGATGCTTGTATGGCTCCATCGCTAGGTATGGAAATCGTTACAGGCAATAAGACTTCTTTTGGCGTGAATTTTATTTATGCATGGAAGGGATTGGGAAAAAATATCGAGGCAACAGTTATTCAGCCGGAGTTCCGTTACTATCTTTCTAACCGACCTGTTCATGGAATCTTCATGGGTATAGGCGCTATAGGTGGACGTTATGATATTGAATGGAAGAATAAGACTTACAGAGGTGATGCTGTTGGTGGTGGCTTGACATTTGGTTATGTATATAACATTACTCCTCGACTTAGTCTTGACTTCCATGCTGGTTATGGCGCTATATACTATAATCAGAAGGAGAATTTTGTTGGTTCTAGATATGATCAGGATTCATCAAATAATGGTATAACCCAGGCAAATGCCAATGGATACTATCTTCTGCCAACGCGAATTGGTATCTCGATTTCATACGTTTTAAAGTAAGCAATTTATATACAGTTTGTATAATCAATAATAGTCATCTGTCAGTTTAGGTGCAGATATAAGAATGATGAAGAAATTATTTATCCTTTTGACAATGTTGCTTTTTGTCGTAAGTAATACACTTATGGCACAGAGCGATGAGCCATTTACTGCTAGTGTCAAGGTTCAGTTTAAGACTGGTGATGAGGTTACCACCAAGCCACTTCGTTATGCTCTCTTCAAAACTGCGAAGAAGGCAAATGATATTAAGGCTATTCTTGAGGCAACAATGCCTGAGATTTCAAATGGTACCAATCCTCTTGCTTTTGATGAAGCCGTTACTAAGAATAAACTGACCTTCAAGAAGTCAAAGGCTAACGGTACTTTCAATGTTCGCGTTTTGTATCCGGGAATGGCATTGCTTATAACTTCTTTCGATCCTGACGATGACCTTACCTCTGATGGTGCAGACTTCATTGTTATTGAGACTGTTGCTGGTCAGACTGAATATGTTCACGTTCATGAGAAGAAGATTGACTTTAAGGGTAATCATACTCTTAGTAACGTTGAGGTACAAGGTCAGAGCCGTGATACTTTGAGTCTTGTTGCAGCTCCAGCTCTTGACGATGGTATTAATTGTTATATTCCAATTGTAGTACACCTTCCAGCTGGTACGGTTGCAGAAGACTCTCGCCTTATTATTCAGCCATATGCTGTAGAGTGTGAAACTGGCGACTCTGTTGACTACGTAAAGGGCCTTTGTTATGAAGGTGCTGAATATCATGAGCTCCAGAACCGTCGTATGGGCTACAACTATCGTAAGAACGATAAGTTGAAGGATTACTATTCTAGTAACATTATTTTGAATCTCCACAATCGTGTGGATATTGATACAACTGTGGTTTATAGGAAGCGCACCCCAAGTATGGATTATAAATTCCCATACCTTGTTGAGGTGGCAGACTATCATCATATTTATCTCGCAGAATGGGCAAGCCAGTCTTCTTGTACAAAGAAGAACTATTATAAATTCCTTAACCTTGCAGTCTCACAGGCCGATATGGATCTTGATGAGTTTGCAACTCAGGCTGATGAGAACTTTGAGACTAAGAATCAGGATATCAAACTTCGTTTCCAGGTTGGTAAGTCTGTCCTTATTCAGGATGCTCAGAATGATTCTATCAAGGAGACATTCCTTGATGAGTTGAGATCTTATGGTGACCTCCTGATGCAGGTATCTATTGAGGCTACCGCATCTCCTGATGGCGGTTTTGAGGCAAACCGTAAGCTCGCTTCTGGTCGTCTTGATGTTGCTTATAACATTCTCCGCAATGGTCTTGGTAAAGCTGACGTTAATTTCTCAAAGCAGGCTCCAAGGGTATATAGCTGGGATGATGTTGCAAAGCAGCTTGATGAAGAAGGAAACAAGGACAAGGCCGACTCTCTTCGTGCTGTAATTCCTTCTGGTGAGGGTAGTATTAGAATCCTTCCTTTCTATGACACAAACATTGTACCAATCCTTGAGTCAATGCGTCGTATGCGTTGTACCTATCGTTACGAGCGTAAGCATATCATGAATGGTCCTGAGGTTGCAGCGTTCTATTATGAGCACAAGCAGAACCTTATTGATGGTAAGGAAGACCTTTCTGATGGTGACTATTATAACCTCTTTGATGTGATTGAAGACAAAGAGGATCAGGATATTATTACCCGACTTGCATACAGACATGTCACAAAAGACTTAGGTTATGAGAATGTGAAGTTTGCTATGTATTGTGCAAACAGAATGGCGATTCTTAAGATGAGGGAAGGTGCTCCTGATCTTAACATTCTTCGTCCTTTTATTAATACTCGTAGTTCAAGAGTACAGGGTAGGCCAACCCGTAATACGGATGTGGCTCAGAAGAACCGTCGTGAGATTCTCATCAACCAGATTCTTACATATTATATGAAGGATGAGCGTGATAGCGCTCAGAGTTATATGAACTTCTGGTTTGGTAAGGCATCTGAGCAGAATGATCCGAAGGTTGCTAAGCTTCGCATGTTTATTAGTTTCAAAGATCGTTTCATGAAGTGTGTGACAAAGCAGATGTCTCCATCTGAGACAAACTCATACCTTCAGGAAATGGAAGAAGTGCTTTCTTCTCATAAAGATAACCATGCGGTATTCTATACTGAGGCTGCTCTTGAGCTGATGACTATTAAGCAGTTGGGACTCACTCAGCATCATATTGATTCTCTTGTAAATGCAATGGATGATGATAATGCTAAGAAATGGTATATGAAGGGAATCATGGCTGCTCGTACGGAAGCCTTCAAGAATACGAAGGTTGCACGTCCTAACTATGTTCCTGATTATCTTGCATACTTCCATCATTCTTTCAAGTTGGAACCAAGTTATAAGTTCTATTACTTTAATGACGGTCAGGTCAGTGATGATCTTCGAAAGATCTATCTATACAAGAAGAAAGACTATGCGAAGTATGAACAGCGCTTCAATGATCTTGTTGTACTTTCAGGAGATGGAAAGTCGAATGAGAATGAAGAAGACATAACTGTTAGTGGTGATGATGAAGATGACGATGTAGTTGTAAATCTAAATCTTGATCAGACTGCAAATGCTGCAAATCCTAATGCTGGACAGCAGCCTGCGCAGGATAATACAGATAATAATACAGAGGAAGAAGATTAAATCGTCAAAAAATCAGGAGACTATTAATCGCTGATATATAACCAGCTTTTTAAAGAAAATGAATAAGACAAAATATTTCATATCTTTGGCAGTTATGCTTTTGAGTTGCACCGCAGTGAATGCGGTAGCAAAGGCTTCTCTATCCAATAGGGATGCATATACTGCTGCCAGCGATACAGCTGACATTGATGAGGAGGAATTCATTGCAAATAAGGATGTTGCAAAGTTGAGCAAGATTAACCGTGCTCAGCAGGAAGGACAGCTGAATGCTCATGATTATATCATGGAGAATCGTTTCCTACCTTCTGGTGACACATTCGTAAGCAAGAGTTTCTGGGATCATTTCTACTTTATGGGTGGTTTTGGCTTGCAGAAAATCGGAGGTATAGAGGGATACAAATTCAACACAATGGAGAATGCTCATATCGGTGTTGGTAAGAACTTCACTCCATTGAGTAGTGCCCGTTTATACTTGAATATGGAAAATGCTTTGCGTCATCAAAGTGGAAATGTATCAAGAAACTATATGGTTAATGCAAACATTGACTATATGTATAACTTGTCTACATATTTTGCTGGTTATAATCCGCAGCGTCCTGTAAATATTGGTGCGTTTGGAGGAATAGGTCTTGGTTTTACAAAAACTTCAAATACGAGCTGGGATTGGCTGGCAGATGAGATGAAAGGAGCAAAATTTTCTGTAAATGCTCATTTCGGTCTTTCAATAGGAATCTATGGCGGTCCAAGAAGTTACCTTTCTATTGAACCATATGTAGGTGTTGCTTCTGACCAGATTGATAATTCCGTAAAAAGAAACTGGCACAAGTATGACTTGTTTTATGGTATTCGTGGTACTTATGCTTACTATCTTCGTGACCATAATAGTCCAGAGGCATGGAACCGTATCCGTAGTTCATGGCATTATGCAGGTTTGACTGATGTTGAGAAACTTCGTGTTTGGCAGAATCCTTATTTCATAGATTTCCAGACTGGTGCTTCATTTGGTCATCGTGGTCATAATACAGCTGTATCTGTTGGTAAGTGGTTCTCACCTGCTTTCGGTATGAGAGTTGGTGCAACAGGTCGTAATGCAGAATATGCTGAAGTTTCCCAAGGCGATGGCTTCAAGATGTCAAATCGATATTCGTGGGGTGGACTTCGTGTAGAAGGTATTGTGAATCCTTTCGGTTTCGGAAAATACTATGATTGGAATTCACAGTATGGCGCATATCTTGTTGGAGGTTTAAGTATTGGTCGTATTGAGAAATATAAAGGAAGTCGTTCTGACTTTTCTTCTAATTTAATTAATTTGGAGGCTGGTATCCATGGATGGTATGGTGTTGATAGAGGTGTCCAAGTTTTTATTGAGCCACATGTGACTAGATATGAGAGTCTTGCAAAACTTTCAAAACGCTATAATTTTGATGTAAATGTTGGCTTTACGGTAACGAGTGAAGCTCGTAAGTATCGTGATACATATCTTCCAGAGGAACTTCCAATTTATCCAAATGTTGCTTCTCGTCTCACACTTGGTGTTGGAGCTGCATACCTTCAGCGTCAGCAGACGCATTACCCATATTTGAGTGCTCAGAAGAAGTCTATAGTTAGTGGATTCTCTTTGTTTGGTGAATATCGTTTCAATCATTATATTTCAACCAGAATAGGTATGGAGTATATGAATCTATACGATATTACAGGAAATCAAAAGTCGAAGTGGAATGGTGGTTCTGCCATCAACCATTCGTCTCATATGACAATGTTCAACATTGGTCCTGTATTCCACCTTGCAAGTCTTATGCGTGGCGTGGATCCTTATCGTAAGTGGGATGTTGATGGTGGTATTGGATTGACTGCTTCGTGGTTGACAGGTGAGACTGCATCTGCTGTTGTTGGAAATCCAGAATTCCCAATAACAGAAAGTGACCTTAAACTTGGTGGTAATGTCAATCTTCGTTTGAGTTATAGATTCACAAATCAGGCATCTGTTTTCTTCATGCCTACAGCATACCTTGTTAAGAATGTCAAGTATGGAAGTGAAACTCCGAAGATGGGTGGATGGCAAGCTCTTCAGACTTTCAATCTTGGTGTTCAGTATGCACTTGCTCCAGCTAAGCGTCTTTCTGCTTTTGAGGATTCTCTTGATCTTGAACGTTGGCGTGACCCATTATTCATAGAGGTTTCATCTGGTATCTGTATGACTTCTGCACAGAATCAGGATCCAAAAGTTGGTGGCTCTCGACTCGGTATTGGTTTTGAGAGCAGCATCGCTGTTGGTAAGTGGTTCGCTCCCGTTGCAGGTTTCAGAGGTACACTCACACGTCGTTCAACAGAGTGGGGTTACTATGAATGGGGAAAAACTCCTCTTAAAAGTGAAGTCGAATTCTTCAATGAAAACTATCTTGGTGGAAGAGTTGATCTTCTCGTAAATCCAATGGGATTCTTCAGAGATTTCACTTGGGATGATCCATGGGGAGTATATGGTTTCGTGGGTATCGGAATGGGCCAGAAGCGTATGCACAGGTATATGACTGGTGCTCGTATAAATAAGAATGTGATTGATGATAGTTTTGGTGTCTTGAAACAGAATATAACAAGTTTGAATTTCGGTGTTCATCCTTGGTATAAACTCAGTGATGATGTAAATGTCTTTATTGAGTATCTTTATTCAACGGCTAGTTCTACTAGACCACAGGATCCGACATTCGAATCATGGCAGTTTAATGACAATAATCAGGGACGTCATTCTATCAAGCTTGGTTTTGGTATGAATCTTCGTACAGAGAAGTATCGTGAGATGCGTGATATCAGTGCTATGTACGATTTCAAACCATGGCTTTCATCACGTCTCCGTTTCGGTATAGGTGGTGGTTTCAATATGTTCCATGGTTATCGTGGTCACTCCTCTAAGTCTGTTGGTTCTAAGGGCTTCATTACTGGTGGTCAGGGTATGATCTATGGTGAATATCGTTTCACAGAATACTATGCCGGTCGTTTGACGTATGAGCTCGTAGGTCGAAGTGATATGCAGTCTGCTAGGGTAGTTAATTTGGGACTTCTTTCTGCAAGTTTCAATGCAAACTTAACTACTCTTATGGGTGGTTTCCGTCCACGTACTACAGAGTATGATGCCTACATTGGTCCTACAGTATATTTCCAGAATGCTGACAAAGTATGGTATCTTGATGATGGAAACCATGCAAAGGAAATAAGCGTTGGTCTTCATGCAGGTATCCGTATCTCTCGTAAGCTTGTTGATCGTCTTGCTGCTTTCTGTCAGCCTACTGTATATGTCTTGAATCGTGCAGGACAGCATCACTTCCTTGGTAAGACAACATTGTTGCAGACTATTAACTTCGGTGTTCATTATACTCTTAGATAAACCTTTAGATGCATAATAGAATGAAATTTTTCAAACATATCATCCTTTCTGTCTTTGTGCTCGTGGCTTTTGTGGCTCCAGCAAATGCACAAACTGATGTAAAGGCACTTACAGGTGCGCTCGCTGAGACTATCAGAGAGTATGCGAACTATGCAGATACACTTGCATATCGTATTGCATTTGCAAACCGTAAGAATCCAACGGTACTTCTTGGTATTGCAGAGGCATACAATATGAACCAGGACTTTGATAAGACTAAGAAGTACGCAATGCAGGCTCTTGAGGTACAGCCAGACTTCGCACCTTCATACGTACTTCTTGGAAAACATTGTCAGTATAAGTTTGAACACTATGGTGATTCTGCTTATAGAGATACTGCCATTATCTATTTCAAGAAGGCTATGGAAGTTAACCCTCTTTATCCTGATTCATATGACTATTATGCTATTATGAAATCGTCTGAGGATCCTGAGGGTGTGTTGAGACAGTTCCTTAATCTTCGTGATCAGCGTCCTGACCTTCAAATAGGCGGTACAATTGCTGCTCTTCAAGTTAATGTTGCAAGGAAAGCTCCGGATGATACTCTCGGTATTAAGATGGGACTTCTCAAGAGAGGTCTTACTACATACGAGGAGCAAGGCAATGAGAATCTCTCGCTTGATGAGCTTAATCAATATTGTAGTGCGTTAGATCTTGCTGTGGACTGGTCAAAAGAGGCTGATGTTAAGAATTTCTATCGTGAAAAGATTGTTAATGTTGCAAGCTTTGCCCACGAAAAGGAAGTTACAGATCCAAGATTCTTGAGTGTTTTGTTGGCAGCAAACTATGGCTTGGAACGTTATCAGGATGCTATTAAGAATGCTAACGAACTCTTCCAAAGTGCTGATACAGCAAAGCTCCATTATCGTTATATGCCTTATGACTATCGTTATAAAGCACTTTCTATGTTCTCCTTGGAAAGTATTGATAGCCTTAGTACTGGTAATGTAGGATTGGATGCTGCTGTAGATGAAATAGAGAAAGGTACGGAAACGGGTCTTGCTCTTTCTGAGGATATGAGTATTACTATGCAACAACGTGAACTTGCTGTTGCTCAGTATAACGCAATGTCTGGTGATGTCACAAAAATTGTAAATGCCTTAATTGCTAAAGGAAAGTATGATCAGGCTCTTCATATTCGTGAGTATCAGAAGAGTAAGAAATCTGAACCTACTTTCAACGATTGGCTATACTTGATCAATGTTCTCCAGGCAAAATATGAGAACGCTGCTGATGCTACCGAAAAGAGTCTTGCACAGCGTGAACTTATTGATATGTATACTAAAGTGGAGCAGGAATTCTCAACCGATCCTCAGGTATGTAGGATTTATTATAACCATGCGGCAACTGTTGTTGGTGAATCTCATCCTAAAGACGGTATTGGTCTTGCACTTTATACAAAGCTATTTAACCTTGAGGCAAGTAACCAATCTCGTGATAGTTACGATGATCAGTTCCTAGCTATTGCTGCTCAATATCTAAGTATGCATGCTTTCTACAATAATGATTACGAAACTGCGATGAAGTATGCTCTCGTTCTGATGGATTATGATATGACATATTCTGTTGGTGATCAGATATTCAATGCTTGTTCTAAGGCTAAGCCAAAGACCGCAGCTCGTATGCGTGCAGAACATAGACCAGTATAATTCAAAATATAAGCGCATCTCTCTCTTGAGGGATGCGTTTTTTGTTATACTTATGTAACTCCTATGTAATTCCCAAGTAACTCCCTACCAAACTCGATGAACCTCCCATTTAGGAAGGGACTTAGAACGGACTTGCATCGAGTTTGGTTCGGACTTATAGCGGAGGAGAAGCGAACCTATAACGAAGGAGAAACGAAGGTAGAACGAAGGGAAATCGTAATTTGTTAAAAATGTAAAAAAACGAAAAACTGGATTGGTAAATATTTTATAGTATTAGATATTTATTGTACCTTTGCAAAAACCTAAACTTAATAATATGCAAAAGCAATATCGCAAACTAACTGAAGACGAAATACTGAAACTGCAATCAGCAGGTTCTACAGCTTCTAATTGGCAGGATGTCTTTGTGACAACCGACTTCTCTGACTATAATATCAGCAACGTACATTTTACAGGCAAGGTTTATCTCTCGTCAGGTATAACTCTTGTTGATATTTCTGACCTTGGAACAAGTGGCAAGACCTCTTTTGCTAATGGTACTGAGGTGGGTGTCATGAAAGAAGATGGAGGTCTTGAGGTTATTATTCACGATAATCTTACCAGTATGGAAGCTGCCTTTGAGGTTCAGGAAACAAATACAAATCCTTTACTTGTTAAGACTCTTCAGCAGAAAGCGTTTGACTATGCTAAGCAGATAGAATCTGACGGAAGTATTATCGAAGAAGGTGCCGTAGTGAAGAATTGTCTTCAGCTGACGGATGTTCATATTGGACCTAAAGCACATGTAATTGGTGCGACTCGTCTTGTTGACGTAAGCATAAATTCTTTGTCAGAGGCTCCAAGTGGAGTAGAGGCAAACGTCATAATGGAGCATGTTATTGTTGGTTCTGACAGTCACATTACTGATGCTGCCCAACTTGATAACTGTTTTGTCGGACAAGGTTGTCATATTGGACGAATGTATTCTGCAACTCAGTCTCTTTTCTTCGCAAATTGCCATTTCGAGAATGGTGAGGCATGTGCGTACTTTGCCGGTCCTTATAGCGTGAGCCATCATAAGGCAACGCTAATGATTGCTTGTATGACAAGCTTCTTTAATGCTGGTTCAGGAAGTAACCAGAGCAACCATTCATATAAGATGGGGCCTAACAAGTACGGACAGTTACTTCGTGGCGCTAAGCTCGGTAGTAGTAGTTATGTATATTGGCCGATGCAGATAGGCGCTTTCAGTACAGTCATCATGCATCATGTCGGACATCAGGACCTTCGTGATCTTCCATTTTCACTCATTACAGAGGGTAGGGATGGTTATACGCATATCATTCCTGCACAAGCATTCCGAAGCGTAGGCACACGTCGTGATGCTTTGAAATGGCCGAAGCGTGATAAGCGAACAGAGGGCAAGGCAACACGTCGTGACCTCCTCAATTTCTCTATGCTAAGTCCATATACTGTCACTTATATCCTCAAGGCGATAGAAGTGCTCACTCAGATGCAGAATGAAGGCGTGACGGAGTATAAAAAATGTATCATCTCGCCAAAGCATATCGATCGTGGTATTGCTCTTTATAATCAGGCAATAAAGATGTATCTTGCTCAGGTACTCAAGGCAAGTGAAGGCTTAAAGGCTTCTTCTGAGGGAACTGGCGAATGGACAGACTTCGGAGGTATGCTCGTGCCAAAGGCTGAGATGATAGCAGCACTTGAGGCTGGCAAGACTTTCGAGGATGTAGAGCCACTAATTGCGCAGTATGAATACAACTGGGCAGCCGCTCATTTTGACCTTTCTGACAAGGCTTCTCTAATAGCAGAAGGCGAGAAGGCCGAAATGGAATGGAATGCCGCTCTTGACGAAGACGGAGAACGTGATGTTCAGGCATGTAATATAGAACTATAAATAAAAAGATATAATCATAGTCTGAGGAAACCCCTTCTTTTGCACTTTTTGGTAGCAGGTCTTCAGGCGCTTAACTTAAACAACCAATAACAAGAAAAGTATGCGAGTAATTATTGAACCGAACTACGACAAAATGTCGAAGTGGGCAGCAAACTATGTTGCAAAAAGAATCATCGAGGCTAATCCTACTCCGGAAAAGCCATTCAAGTTGGGCTGCCCTACAGGCTCTTCACCTCTTGGCCTCTACAGAGAGCTTATCAATCTCTACAAGGCAGGTGAAATATCTTTCCAGAATGTCATTACATTCAATATGGATGAGTATGTAAACCTTCCTGAGGATCATCCTGAGAGTTATCATTCCTTCATGTGGACAAATTTCTTCTCTCATATCGATATCAAGAAAGAGAATGTGCATATCCTTAACGGAAATGCAAAGGATCTCGTAGCAGAGTGTGAGGCTTACGAGGCAGCAATCGAGGCTGCAGGTGGTATCGACCTCTTCATGGGAGGTGTAGGTCCTGATGGTCACCTTGCTTTCAACGAGCCAGGTTCTTCTCTCTCTTCAAAGACACGTATCAAGACATTGACCACAGATACAATCATAGCAAACTCACGTTTCTTTGATGGTGATCTTAGTCTTGTACCTACACAGGCACTTACCGTAGGTATCGGTACTGTAATGGCTGCAAAGGAGGTTCTGCTCGTTTGTAATGGTCATCACAAGGCGCGTGCCCTCAAGCACATCATTGACGGCGAGATTAGCCACAAGTGGACAGCTTCTATGCTCCAGATGCATCCACACTCAATTGTGGTATGCGACGAGCCTGCATGCGACGAGCTTACAGTAGGCACATACAAGTACTATCTTGACAAGGAAAGAGGTAATCTGTAATAATGAGACTTTATGTGAGGGGATGAACCTATCCCCTCACTTTTCTGACAAAGAAACTGACTTAATACTAAGATTACAACCATAAAAAAACGACGTTGTAGTAAAAACTAAAACAATTTATAATAGTGAAAAAATTTGTTAACCTACTGGTGGTCATAATAGTTTTGATCACATCAGTATCCGTATCTTACGGACAAAACACAAAGAAAAACAAGAAGAAAATAGAGCTTTATGGATACGTCATCGATGCAAAAACGAAGGCGGGTCCTGATAGCGTGTTTGTAACGCTTATGCGTTCTGATAGTACGGTAGTTGACACCGCGACCTGCCATAGGTATGAGAAAAGCCGTTGGAATATGCGTGATAGGACGTATTATAGTCTGTATGTACCTGCTGATTCTGCCGTTGGTAAGTTCATTATCAAAGCCAAAGCCCCCGGCTATCACCCAAACACAATTGACTATGAAATCAAGAAGGTGGCTCGCAACCGCTGGTTCGAGATGCCTATGATATATATGCGCCCAATGAAAGTCGGCGTGCCTGATAGCGTGATGCTTGATGAGGTTGTCGTCAAGGCCACCAAGATCAAGATGGTTCAGCATGGCGATACTATCATCTATAATGCCGATGCCTTTCCGCTTGAAGAAGGAAGTATGCTCGATGCTCTCGTGCGTCAGCTGCCTGGTGCCAAGCTCAGTAGTGACGGCGAGATAACCGTAAATGGCGAGAAGGTAGAGGAGCTTACTCTTAACGGCAAGGACTTCTTCAAGGGTAATAATAAGGTTATGCTTGAGAACCTTCCAAGTTTCACGGTCAAGAACATACAAGTGTATCATAAGAGCTCTGAAAAGAGTAAATGGGCAGGACGTGAGCAAGAAGAGAAAAAGTTTACTATGGACGTTCAGCTCAAGCGACAGTACAACAAGGGTTTCCTTGGAAACGTAGAGGTGGCTGGTGGTACGGAAGACCGCTATATGGCGCGTCTCTTCGCACTTCGCTATACAGACTGTTCACGTCTCTCTGTCTATGGCAACCTCAATAACGTGAATGAGAACCGTAGTCCTGGACGTGATGGCGACTGGGATCCTGCAAATCAGCCAGAAGGCTCTCGCACCACCCGCAAGGCCGGTATAGACCTCCAGATTTCGGAGAAAGAACAGCGTTGGGAAGAACAAGGCCATGTGGAGTTCTCATGGGATAAATCCGTTGATGAGAATACTAATAACACAGAGCAGTATCTTAGTACAGGGAGCAATTTCTCTCGCTCTATGAGCGATCGTGTATCTCATAGCAAGGGAGTAAGACTCAATAACTCTTTCTATGTGAAAAAGCCATTCTGGTTTTACAATTATACATACATTAATTATGAAGAGAATAATAGCGACTTCGTTTCTCGCAGTATGCTTGCCGACGAGGAGTTCAATCGTTGGGGAAATGTACAGCAGAGCCTCGATTCTGCCTTCTCCATGCAGCTCAATCCTCAGCTTCAGGCACAGCTTATCAACCGTCGTAGGAATACCTCGCTCACTAACTATACTTCGCTAAATGCGAATAATAACATTAATGCCGAATTCAAACTCAGCTCAGGTGACAATATTGAGATAAGTGCTTCAGGCAGCTATGGTAATGTGAAGAACAAGAGTTATAGCCTTCAGGATGTGAATTACTTCCGCATCCAGGATAGTGATTTATACCAAAACAAGTACACCACATCTCCTAACCACAACTATAGGTATAACTTTAGTGTTGGATACAATTACAATGCGAATGAACATCTTACAATGAGGTTTGCTGTTGGCTATAACCAGAACTATCAAAGCAATACTCAGCAGTATTATGACCTGCATAATATTGACGGTTGGGGTATGGGCTCTATACATCCGTTGGGTGAACTGCCAAGCAACTATGATCTGATGCTTCGTGTCATGGATAAAGAAAACAGCAATCGCAGTACTGACATGACCAAGGATTATCAGGCCTCTCTTGTGACCATGTATCAGATTTATAATGATAGCGTAAATTTCTATACATATCTGTATTTGCCATATGATGTTGCCAAGCAGAGATATGGCTATCATGGTAACATAGAGGCACAGCGTACACGAGACTATACGACTTTCTCTCCACAAGGCTACATATATTATCGCCATAATAAGAAACGTATAGGCGTAAATGCTCAATATAGTATAAGAAAGAGTATGCCTAATATGTCGAATTTGATAGATGTGACTAATAGTTCCGATCCTCTCAATATCCGTCTTGGCAATCCAGACCTTAAGCCTTCATGGAATGAGAATTTGCGGATAAATGCCGACAAACGATGGGAGCATGGTGGTGATACTACCACCGTGTATGTAAATCTGGGTGGTAACATCAGCGCTACGCAGAATGCGGTTTCACAAGGCTATACCGTGGATTCCTCAACAGGTGGACGTACCTATAAACCGGTTAATGTGGATGGTAACTGGTCATGGAATGCAGATAGTGGTTTTGGTATGGACTTCGGTAAGGAAAAGCATTTCAATCTCTACAACTCGCTTGGCTATAACTTCTCGCAGAGTGTGGATATGGTGGCTGTTGTAGGACAGATGAATTCTGGTCTTAGCAAGGTTCACAACAATATCTGGAATGATAATCTGTCTCTTACATACCGCTCTGGTGATAGTCTCTCGCTTGGCATTAGCGGTAAGGTGGAGTATAGAAACAGCACATCAGACCAGACAAACTTTAATGAGATAAATGCCACTAACTTCTCCTACGGTTTTAATGGTATGTGGCGCGTGTTCCGTACAGGCATTACTCTTGCTACCGACATCAAGATGTTCTCACGTCGTGGTTACGCATCAAGCGACCTCAATACCAATAACCTCGTGTGGAATGCCTCTATCTCACGTTCTTTCCTGAAGAAGAAACTCACCGCTCGTCTGGAGATGTTCGATATCCTTCATCAGCTCACCAATACCAACATCAATGTTAATGCTCAGGGACGATACGAGACCGTAACCAACACCCTTCCTCGCTATGCCATGCTGCATCTACAATGGAGTCTTACTCCTGTGAAGGAAAAGAAAAAATCTACACGTAATGATGATGTGATTATAATTATGTAGTCAGTTCGTCTAGGATTAAGCCTGCGTTCGTGAAATTAGAACGCAGCTTTTGATAAGAATAAAAGAAAAACCTCATACCCAAATCAGGTATGAGGTTTTCTGCTATATGATAGGTACACCATGCGTGTTTTTCACCTCCTTCATCACGAAGATACTATGAAAATAGCCTACGCTCTCTATGTTTCCGAGTTTCGTGCGCATGAATTCCTGATATGAATCCATGTCGCGCGTCTGAATCTTTAGCGTGAAATCATACTCGCCGCTTGTGTTGTAGCATTCCGTTATCTCTTCGATATTCTGGATAGTCTCCATGAAATCATCCATGAGCAACTGCGAGTGATGTCTGAGGCGCATATTGCAGAGCACCGTTATCCCGTTGCCCGTCTTCTTCGGGTCGAGCACGGCATGATAGCCTTTTATGAACCCCTCGCGCTCCAGTCGTTTCTGCCTGTCGAAGGTAGGCGAAGCTGACAGATTCACCTTTGCCGCAAGTTCTTTTACCGTGAGAGTGGAGTCTTCCTGAAGGATGCGCAATATCTTGCGATCCGTCTCGTCAAGTTCTTCGTATTTCATATTCTTCCGAATAATATTCTGTTGGTTGTGATTAATTTAGTGCAAAAGTAGTATATTTTTCTGAATGTGCCAAATATTTTTGGAGGGAAAGGGAAAGAGAATTAATTTTGCACTCCGTAAAGGTGAATAAAAATCAATAATTCGTAATTTGATATATTTTTATGGCAAAGGTAATCAATGGTATTCAGGTTCCGCAGAGAGCCGACTTCGTAGGCAGTTTTCTCCGTCCGGAGAATCTTTCAGAAAACACTCGTGATCAACTTGTAAAAGAATTAACAGATAAGCAAAAGGAATTAGGCTATCACGTGATAACCGATGGCGAATTTAACAGGACGTTCTGGCATCTCGACTTCTTCTGGGGCTTTGGCGGCGTGGCTCATGAGCCAGGCGGCGATGTGACGTTCAATGGCGAGACGGCTCGTCTTGACAAGGTATATCTCACAGGCAAGCTCACTGCCAAGCCTCACCCGTTCATCGAGGCATTCAAGCGTGTGAAGAAGTTTGAGGATGCCCAGAGCGTAGCCAAGCTCACAATTCCTTCTCCTGCACAGTTCTTCCAGCAACTTACTGTCCCACAGAACTATCTTGGTACACGTGCTATATACAATGACCTTAATGATCTAATCCGTGACATAGCTGCCGTTTATCAGGATTTCATCCGCCAGTTCTATGAGGCTGGAGGCCGTTTCCTACAGCTCGACGACTGCACATGGGGCGCTGTGGTAGGCGAGGCAGCAGCACAGCGTTATGCGCGTCTCAGTCCTAATCTCGATGATGTCAAGGATTTGTTGCTCAAGGTCAATAATCTCGCTCTAGAAGGCCGTCCTAAGGACTTGCTCGTGGCATCACATATCTGTCGTGGCAACTACCACTCCACATGGTTCAATAGCGGAGCTTACGATTCCGTTGCCGACTGGGTATTTGCCCGTGAGAATGTGGATGTGCTCTATCTGGAGTATGACGATGAGCGTTCTGGCGGTTTCGAGCCTTTGAGCAAGGTGAGTGCCGACAAGCATGTGGTGCTCGGTCTTATCACCACCAAGCGCCCAGAACTTGAGGACAAGCAGCTGATTATCAACCGTATCCGCGAGGCTTCAAAGTACATTCCGCTCGACCGCCTTTCACTCTCACCTCAATGCGGTTTCGCTTCATGCGCTATCGGCAACAAACTCACTCAGGAAGAGCAATGGGCAAAGCTCAAGCTTGTTCGTGAGATTGCAGATGAGGTTTGGAAATAGTCAGAGGGGTTCCCTCGCTATGCCATGTAGCATCAAGACAATGAACAAGAATTAAACAACCACTTTTTACTAACGGGTAGCGATAGGAACACTATTTTCCTTATTGTTACCTGTTACTTGTTACTCCTTCATTATGGTAGAGGCTTGTCGTGATAGAGGCAATTACATTGCTTTGACGGATATTTTTTAATCAAATCCATAGGAATTTTTATGCCATAACAATGATGGAATGCATCAACAATAAGAGCCTGATATTTCTTTTTCGGAGCTTTACTCTCCAATGCCAATGAAGTATCAAGGAATTGGTGCGCCCATGAATAATCATAGGCCATAACCGCCTCAATGAATCTATTGACTTCACGGGGGGAGTTACCCAACTTTCCTGCAATTATGGCATCTCTAAGTTTTTCAAGTTTCTTCTTGAAGAATGGATGTGGCCAAACTGCAATAGCAGACAACGCACTCTCTATATGAGGTTCTTTAAGATTAAAATTCTCCAATTCGGCTGCAATAAATTCCAAATCATTCGTTTTTTTGTATCTTGCCAATGCCATCAGAAGTTCCTCGCATGGCTCTTTTATGTACAATTCACGAATACGATTATAATGAGCATCATCAATTGGAGGCATTTCCCTAAGTTTTTCCCTTAAGAAGTCATATATTGGAATATCAGGAGTGAACAAAGCAAGAGAGTCATTCATTAAAGAGTCTTGAACTGAGATATAGCCTCTATTACGAGCAATATTCGCATATCTGAGAAAAATACTTCCCACATGTTCTCGTACTCCATAATCATAATCCCAAACAGTCAATGTCGCAGTATCTTTATAGTTATCCAATACCATTTTTTCCAAACCATCATACCCTCTTGACACCAGCGAAGCAAATGCTGTAACCTTGACAGCAGAACTGTGATTCTTGTCATACACAAGATCGATCAGCTGTTCATCCGTACAGATGCTATCCAAAAAAGAATCAGGGATAAATTGTATCGCTATACGTTGTTTACTCTGAAAAATGCTTAAATCAAGCTTGTCAAGAATACTATCAACATCAAAAGAACGTTTATCCATACTAAAATATGGATAATTATTTACATTTTTGTAATAATCCAAAATAAACAACATTTTGTCTAAATTGCTTGGTTCATTACGACAAGCTGTTATCAATAGTAATGATAATAATATTCCAAATAGATTCTTCATTTGTCTTAGGTTTGTTTCTATCAAGTGCAAAAGTAATTAAAATTCATAACACCACCAAATATTCAGACAACAAACGATAGGCAGATGCACTATTTTCCTTATTGTTACCTGTTACTTGTTACCCCAGGCACTCTTCCCAGTACCTCACCACACCCACATACTGCTTCCTGTATTTCTGGCGAGCCTTCATGTCAGCATCTGAAATGCTTACATCCTTATCCATGTCCTTCAGTCGGGCATCGTCAATAGTGATATACAATTTCTGGAGGCCCTTGATGGTACGGCTCAAAGTGGGACGGTCGCATATCACCGAGTTCCCGAGCGTGCTTACCACGCGCTCTATGAAGCCTGAATAATTTTCATCCATGCCTTTCTCTTCCATATAGTAGATGAAGATCATCGCCCAGAAACGCGTCTTGCTTGCCTTCTTCCTTGCTGCAAACACGAAATCCGAATATGTGTTAGGCGTGGGGTGATAATATCTCTCTACCATATTCCTACAGCGACGTATGAAATCCTCTTCACACTCTACGGTATGAAAAGGATTCCTCGCAGGACGCCCAACTGCCTTCTTCGGCCGAGGCTCAAATATTTCTTCTTCCCACTCCACGCCCTTACTCTGTTTTATCTTCGTCAGACTCGTCAATCCATTCCTCGTCATCATCGAAGTTCTCCTCTTCCTCCGAGAACATCGACATCTGGAGTATGTCAATGGCGATGATGAGACAGGTGTGGTTCATGTCTGGCGACTTAACGTCATACTTTGCTTTCAGCTCATCAAGCTTTGCCCACAACGCCTTCTCTTTTGCCTTCTCAGGATGTCTCTCGCCTATGGTCCAGTTCTCCCTTATCCATGCAGCCATCTCACTCGCCATGAGCACCTGCTGATAGCGGAACGTAGTGTCGATAAAGGTGTCCATAGCGTCATAGAGCGACAACTCGAGCATATCCTTACACACGAGCCTTCCCACCTTCATGTGGTTCTCTACAGCCCACAGGTCGTCGGCGCACTTGCCTATGGCTGCAATGAGTTCCTTCTTTTTCTCCTCTGACTGGTCATGTCCTCCCCAGTGCGATTTTATGCCATAGAACACGTGCATCGAAACCTCATTGCGAGCCACGCTGGTGTAGTTCTCCTCATCGTTCATCATCAGCATGTGAATGTCATACAGGATGGCAGCCGACAGGTTAGGCCACTTGCAGTCGGTTATGAAGGCATAAAGCTCCTTGTTGTCCAAGCTGCTCTCGCCGTCGGTCATGTTCCACGGCCATGCCGACCAGTCTGTCTTCTTGCCACGGAAAAGAGGATAGCACATATCCTTAAGATCCAGATAGAACCTGAAGCGCACGCGGTCTTTCTCGCTCAGGGCATTGATAGCAGCCAGACTACGGCTCTCGCTTGCATAGTCGGGGTTCTCGAATACCTCAAGCGTATATTCCGTGTTCGGGCTGTATCTGCCATCGCAGAATATCCCGTCGTTAGCCGTCTGCATCAGCAGCTCGCGATAGTCCTCACTATCCCGCTCTGGCAGATTGTCGAAATCCACATTCTTTATAAAGTGGTCAAAACGATTCAGTATGTCTTTTAATATATTTCTTTCCATATTTTATTTGATTTTTGTAAGGAGTATAAGGAGTACATGGAGTACAAGGAGTTCAAGACGAATGTCTTAAGCCCTCAAGTAAACGACAAATGCTATCGTCTTGTACTACTTAAGCGACTTTAGGAGCATAACTCCTTGTACTCCTTTCACTCCTTAAAAATGTGGGTGCAAGAAACCCTCATGCGTCTGCAAAGATAGTAATATTCCTGCACCCCACAAAATTTCTTCTACACTATTTTTCTTATTGTTACCTGTTACTTGTTACCGCCCTCTTACGCCACCAGTTGTAGCACCTTCTCGTAGCAGCCTTCTGACACCTTGCGGATAAGTCCGTCGGCTACCCATCGGCTTATCACCATCTTCACGTTGGCGCTGTCGCCATTCTGCACACGCATAGCAATGAGCTCCTGCACGCTGAAATGGTCGGGAAGCACAGAGAACAGCTTCTTGTTCTTCGACATTCGTCCCTGCTTCTGCATGAGAGAGTTGTCGATGTCGTTGATGTCCTCGTAGTCCTTGCCACAGAAGGTATATACCCCAAGTCGGTGAGCCTCGGCTGTCCACTTCACCACCTTCGCTATGTCGCGAATCTGCTTCTCGTCAGTAGGACAACCGCGAAGATACCATTGCAGCACACCAGCACGCATAGCCACCACAAGGGCACGCTTGCCGAGGTCATACCACACCTCGTCAGGGTTCTCGTCGTCTTCCTTGTCCCACTTGTTCTTGAGCATCATGACGGTCTTCTCGAGCCACGGCAGCTGCACCTTCCTACCGTCCTTGCCTGCTTCTGAGAGAAGGTCGCAAGCCTCGTCAAACTGTGCCTGCTCCGTCTCGGTAAGGTTCTCATAGTGAGGAAATCCCTTTATCCTAACCGATGGCATGAAGGCGAAGAGCACACGGTTGTTCAGACCGCCTTCAGGGTTGTTGTAGAACTTATGCATACCGCCTGGAGTACCGCAGTAGAGGCAGTTGAGGAAGATAGGAATGCGGATGTTGCGCGTCAGATGGCTCTTGCTCTCCTTACCGCCCATGGCATTGTCGAATGCCTTGCACAGAAGGTCGTCGTTATCGCCGTACACCGTCTTCTTCGCCTTCGAGAGTCGTGCCACCTCCTCCGTGAACTGAATGGCATGCTCACCCTCGAGATTGTCGAGATACTCCAGCATCTGACTTGTGGTGATGTCGTCGCCGAAGAGCTTCACTCGCGGACGTGGGTCGTCGGGCTTCTCTGAGGCATCGCTTGCCTTGTTGCAGATGGCGAGATACTCGGCAGCCTTCTGGCGCTCAATGTTGTCCTCAATGCGGATGCGCTTCGTCATAAGGTCGAAGAGATGCGCAGCGAATGCCTTACCGCTACTGCTCTTGCCCACCACGGCTGTCTGAAACGAGAGCGAGTTCTCACGGCCGTCCATGTAGTTGAAGCGGATGTGTGTGCCATACACGCCCCAGATTGGCAGCATAGCCATATACACCTGCGAGCGTAGATGCTTGGGGTAGTGTGCGAGAATCATCTCCTCCACGGCTGAGAGCCTTGGCAGACGAGGCAGTTGGATGTCGGTCTCGTCAGAAGCGTTGCTCACGTTTCTCAGCTCGCTAATCACACCTCTCATCACGGGCGTTATCGTGCGACCGTTGGTGGCAAGGGCGTTGCTGATGGTGCGGCGAACCTCGGCATCGGGAAGGGTGGGGAAGTAAGGAGCCACGAGCATGTAGAGCGTGTTGAAGTTGTAGTCGCAGATGTGGCGAAGCTCACGCACAAGAATAAAGAGGTCATCGTTGCGCTCACCCTCGCGAGGATTTCCCTGAGTGGCTATTCGTCGGAGCAGAGCCTCGATGATGCTGCTGAACTTGATGCCCTGATAGTTGAAGTTGTCGCTCACCTTCACTCCTTCATCCTTCAACCCCTCATCCTTCATCTCATTTACATTCAACCCCTCATCCTTCATCCCTTCATCCTTATTCCCCTCCTCGAGAACATGATTGAAGAGCCTGTCATTGTCAACGAAGAGCATGTAGTCCTTGCTGGGAAGGAATGACACGCGCGACAGATCCTTGATCTTGCGGTCGGCAAACTCGCTCATCCCGAATGCTGCTGCAAGCCTCTCCTGGCACTGGGTGATTCGCTCGCCTTCACCGAGTATGGTCACCAGTCGCAGGCCTTCGCCACGGGGAGTGACATGGGCAAGAACGATGCCCAGTTCCGTTTCCTTGCCGGCAATCTGCTCGTCATAGAACTTGCGAGGATTCACCTTCATGTGGTCCCAGTCATGCAGACAGAATCCGCTTGGAATTGCAGTCTCAGCCGTTGGACGCACGCCATCCTCTGGCATCTGGCAAGCATAGAGTACCACAGGCAGATCGCCCTTCAGCTTGCTTTTCATCTCCTGATCAGCCTCTGCCTCAATCTGACGCATCGTGCAGTTCACCTCGAATGAGTTGGTAAGGGTATCGAGCGCCTCAGGAGTAAGACGCTTCATGGTCTTGCTTCTGCAAGAGTCCATGTAACCAATTTTTGTAAGTCTTTTAGCCATCGATTTTTTTTAAAAGTTAAACAATTGAGCCATCGGGCTCTTTGACGATTGCAAAATTACGACAAATTCCCCATACCTCCAAGCCTTTTCCGCCTGTGCATAATTAGTGTGCTATTCTTTGTAATTAGTGTGGTAATTTGCAGAATTAGTGTGGTAATTTCAAAGAGCTATATTGTGATAGTGTGCAATCGTCGAAGGCGGTTATATTTTTTCTTGACGAAAACTTGCACGAACAAGAAAATATCTATATCTTTGCAAACAGATAATTAAAACCGAACTTATGGGAGAAAAAATCATCAAAATAGTCAAGGGCATAGGTATAGCAACAATATATCTTATAGCATTATTCTTTACCTATTTCCTTGGACACTATTTACTCAGCAAACCAACAGTTGCTTTCCGTAATGATCTATTGTGTATATATTTTCATTTAAGCTGGCTCTCTTTCTTTTTCCTTGCAGTAACATTATGCCCTGTCGGGTTCTCGTTTGTCAAGAAAAGGTGGGCAAAGCCATTACGATTCATCAATGCACTTAACCTCATACTATTAATATGCATCTTGATTTTCGCTCAACCATATACCACCGCAGCAGAAATGGAAGAGAACTATCTTGAGCATAAGGATGATATGGAGAAGCTCGTTAGATATGTCAACGCATCGGCAAAGCATAATACTGAATTAGTATACAAACTCAAGGAAATAGATTCTTGGAATTGTAAAGAAAAGGGAACAATCAAGCAACTTATGGAAAAAGCAAATGTGAAAGAAATCGAAATAACCACCCCGCCCCGATACTTGCACCATAGATGCAGACCTTGTCTACAAATACTTTGGCAAATCATCAAGATACTTTTATGTCATCAGAATTAATGCCAAGATACTTAATAAAGACGTTACTTATCCCCATAAGGGAGCTCCTTATTTGAATTATAATGACAGCGTGTCAATCACTTACGATGATTCCTTTTTTTCCTGTCCAAAATTTCCTGATTATAGTGAATTCGTCAAGAAACTACAGGCACGCAGGAATAAGCAAATTTTTAGCGGCCAGTAACAAGTAACAGGTAACAATAAGAAAAACGAGTGACCTACTGCCCCTGATTTTATTATTCTATATATAATAAGGTATATAAACTCCTTAGAAAATTTCAGTAAAATTCTTGGCCATGCACACAATTCCTTATTGTTACTTGTTACCTGTTACCGAGGCCGTTTGCCCTGCCTCCGCCCTGCCTTCGCTATGCCTTCGCTCTGCCTTCGCTTCAGGTCCGTTTCAGGTCCGTTGTAAATCCGTTGCAGGTCCGTTCCTAAGAATGGGATAATAGCGAAGCCATATCGGGGTAACAGGTAACGGGTAACAATAAGGAAAATAGTGCGGAAGAAATTTTGTGGGGTGCAGGATTATTGCTATCTTTGCAGGCGAGACATTAGGATTATAATCAAATACCCGCTCCGTTATGCTTACTTCCGCCCAAATAGCAATGATCAACAAGAAAGCAGCCGCCACGCCCGACGCTCTGAAGCGTGACTCGCTCTCTAACTATCTCGAAGGTTATTACTTCGTCACTCTCAACACTCGTGGCGAATCGCCAGTCCTCTCGTCGGTAGAAGGCACTATCGGCGGCATAGGTGCCGATAGCCCGCATTGCAGATATACGAAGTTGGGGCTTGGCGTAATCGAAAGTTGGAAGAGGATGCCTTCCATCTGTTCAACGGTAAGGGTAGGGCCATGCGAGGCGATGCCAGAGCATTTTCATGGGCTTATCCATTTACTCCCTGGAAATAAGCGCCATTTGGGCAGCTTGATAAGCGGCTTTATGGCTGGCTGTACTCACGCATACTGGGACATGCTGGGCATAGAGTGGCGCAGAGATAAACTCAGCGCGCACGCGCTCGCTTTGCCTGACCGGGACCGCAACCACACGCGCTCTTTCCGTGGCCCTGCTCTCTTCGTGCATGGCTATAACGATGTGGAGGCGATAACCGAAGAGCAAGTGCAGATAAAGATTGCCTACATCCACTCGCAGGCAGAGCGGCGACTGATAAAAGGCCGCATGCATCGCTGTTTCTACATAGAGCGCGGCAAGCACTCCCGCAACTGGAGCACCGAGGTCGCCATGCGTGCCGTAGCCGCCGATCCGTTCTTTGCCAGCAACACAGACAAATGCCTCGCAGCTCAGCGCAACGTGACGGCACGACTCGCAACCGACGAAAGAGGTGCATGCCTCGACTACTTAGGCTTCCCCCCACTTATGGCAGACGAAAGGAAACTGCCTCTGATATGCCATAGAAAAGATGCCGCCCAGTTTGAGCAGCAGAAAGAGGCTGTGATGAATGCAGCAAGAAACGGTTGGGTTATCGTCTCAGCTTTCATCTCTCCGAAAGAGAAGGAGATAAAGACACAACTGATGGTGGAGCTGTTGCCTTTCATCGAAATTATGGATAACGGATTTGCCGACCGCTACAAGCCCACGGGCAAGGCTTTCTATGCCTGTGCGGAGAACCGTCTGTTACAGATATCATGCTGGCGCTATGAATATCGGAAAGACGCAACCGTGAGCCGGGAGATGTGCCTTGTTATGAATGAACTGGCAAGGGTGATCACTCAGCGAAATGACGACTGGTGGAAGGCTTTGCCCATCGGTAACAAGTAACAGGTAACAATAAGGAAAATAGTATGAAAAAATCCGATGCTCTTGCTTTTGCAGGAACATCGGAGTATGTGTGTCGGAGGTTGAGCTTTCTTCTTAAGGCTTGCTCTCCCCTTCGATATAGTTCTCCATGCACATCATCTCACCATCGAATACGGCATAGGTGAACTGCCATATCCAGTCGCCGAGAATCATGAGTCGGCATGAGCGCGTGAGCATGAGGTCAAGCTCTATGTGTCGGTGGCCGAAGAGGAAATAATCCACGTCAGGATGCGATTTCAGATAGTCCTTGGCAAAGAGAACGAGATGCTCCTTGTCCTCACCCATGTAAGGCGGTTCCTTGCCGTCCTTGCGCTTCAGGCGTGAAGACTTTGCCCAGTTAAGACCGAACTTCATTCCCCATGTGGTTGGCAGAACGTTTCGGAAAAGCCATTGGCAAGTCTTGCTCGTGAAAATCTTCTTTATGAACTTGAATTTCTTGTCAGGGTCGCCAAGGCCGTCGCCGTGGGCAAGATAGAACGTCTTGCCGTTGATTTCGAGCGTCTCAGGCTTGTGGTGCACGATAACTCCGCATTCCTTCTCCAGATAGCCATATTCCCAGATGTCGTGGTTTCCGGTGAAGTAATGCACCTCTATGCCGGCATCGGTGAGTTCCGACAGCTTGCCGAGAAAGCGCGTGTAGCCCTTTGGCACGACGTATTTGTATTCATGCCAGAAGTCGAACATATCGCCCAACAGATACACCGCGGAGGCCTTCGCCTTTATCTCATCGAGAAAGCGCACGAGACGGCGTTCCTGAGTACGTGGATGCTCAGCTGCGAGAGAGCCGAGGTGGGCGTCGGAGAGAAAATAGATATACCCCATTTTTAATCCAGTCCTAATTCTATTCTTGCTTCTTCAGTCATCATTGACTTATCCCATTCAGGTTCGAAGACCATGTTCACGTTGGCGCTTGTCACGCCTTCAACGGCAAGCACCTTTGAGCGCACGTCTTCGAGGATGAAGTCGGCTGCCGGGCATGAAGGAGCTGTGAAGGTCATGTCGAGGTCGAGTGCGCCCTCGTCGTTGAGGTCGATCTTGTAGATGAGACCGAGGTCGTAGATGTTTACAGGAATCTCAGGGTCATAGACCGTCTTGAGCACCTCAACGATGCGCTCTTCTATCTTTATACGTTCTTCTTGTGTCATATCTTATTTATTTACAATGTACCATTTACAATTTACAACTCCTTTTTTAGAGCTTTCCGCTCTCGCGATACGAGAAGTAGGCCCCGTCGGTCACGATGATGTGGTCGAGGAAATGCAGTCGCATGGCGTCACAGGCACGTTTTACCTGTTGGGTGATCTGGTCGTCGTAGCCACTTGGCTGGATGTTTCCGCTTGGGTGGTTGTGGGCGATTGCTACGACCGTGGCGTTGCAAAGTACGGCCTCCTTGATAATCAGACGCACGTCAACGGCAGTCTCTGTTATGCCACCATGAGACAGGCGTACGGTCTTGATGTGCTTGTAGTTATTGTTCATCAGCACAACGTATGCCTCTTCTACGTCAAGGTCGCGTATCTTAGGCAACAGATGGGTGTAGATGCTGTCGGGTGTGCTGAGGTCGAGTCGTTCGAGCTTGTCCTCGTGCTCACGTCGTTTGCCCAGTTCGCATGCGGCAAGTATGGAGATGGCTTTTGCCTCGCCTATGCCGTTGTATTGGGAGAGTTCTGAAATGCTCTTTCTGCCAAGCGTACCGAGGTTGTTGTCGCAATCCTTGAGGATGCGCTTCATAAGGTCAACGGCCGACTCGTTTGTATTTCCTGAGCCTATGAGAATGGCGAGTAGCTCGGCATTTGATAGGTTCTCTGCGCCTATTCGGGTGAGCTTCTCGCGAGGGCGGTCGTCCTCTGCCCATGAGGTGATGGGGAAGCTGCCTCTCCCCCCGCTAGCACATACTCCGATGTTATCAACATCGGACTTCCCAACCGTAGGGAGGGAGCCGGAAGGCGAAAGGCTTTCCGTATTATGAGCTTCGTTTTGCTCTTTGTTCTCTATATTCCCAGCCTTGGAGGTTTCATTTTTGAAATCCTCAGGCTCATAGAATTCTTTTACTCTCCACATAGGCAATTAGATTATAATTTGAAATACTATCTACTCCCCGCCCTTTATGGGAGGGGCTGGGGGGTGGGTCTTACTTGTAGAATGTCTTCTCGAAAGCCTGAAACTCGTCCTGCTTCCTTACGCATCTCTTCCACCATGCCTCAAGGAATCCGAAGCCGTAGCCCATGAGCTGAACAAATGCGGCAGCTATGCTTATAAAGCCGATGCGTGGCGATTTGTTGCGTATGGTAGAGTCGATGAAGATGAGTAGCGAGTAGAGCAAAATCGGCAACCAAGGAGCGGCACATAGCCAGTACCACTTGTGTGGGTCGTCATAGTGCATGAGCAATCGGCCAACCATAGATATCAGGATGAGCGCTATGACTCCGACGGTAAAGACCATAGGTAGCATATGTACCAGTTTCATAGTGCCTGGGTGGCGCTTCTCAAGGTTTATGCGCGCAATACCACTATTATATACCTGTCGGAAGAACTTTCTGAGGTCGGTACGGCGCTTGTGCCATACCCATGCTGATGGGAACAGACGGCATTTGTGACCAGCCTCCACGATGCGGTATGAGAAGTCGATGTCCTCGCCGAAGCGCATCTTCGAGAATCCACCGAGCTGCTGATATACCTCACGCTTTATGCCCATGTTGTATGAGCGTGGGTAGAACTTGTCGAGCTTCGCCTTTCCTCCGCGTATTCCGCCCGTGGTGAAGAATGAGGTCATGGAGTAGGAGATAGCCTTCTGCACAGGAGTGAATGAAGGATGTGAGGCATCAGCTCCGCCGAAAGCCTCGCAAGGGTTCTCGCTTAGCTCTTTGTCGAGAGCCTTGAGGTAGCCGTCGGGCAGAACCACGTCGCTGTCAAGGATTATGAGATAATCGCCCTTGGCACGCTCTGCGCCATAGTTTCGGCTTTGTCCCGGACCTGAGTTCTCCTTGAGGTAATAGTTGAGAGAGAGGCTGTTGCTGTATTTCTCGCACACCTTCTTGCAAGGAGTGGCAGAGCCATCCTCGACGATGATGACCTCAAAGTCGGAATAAGCCTGACGGGTGAGACTGTCAAGCAGTTCGTCAACCTCGTCAGGCCTATTATATACTGGAACTATAATGCTATATTTCATATATCCAATTAGGATAACCTAAATATAGTTGAAGGGAGATTACTCCTTCATGCGCTGAATGTAGCTACCGTCACGTGTATCTACCTGTACGAGGTCGCCCTCGTTGATGAAGAGAGGTACACGGATCTCAGCACCTGTCTCAAGAGTTGCTGGCTTAAGAGTGTTAGTAGCTGTATCGCCCTTTATGCCTGGCTCAGAGTGAGTGATGCGAAGAACGGTCTTAACTGGCATCTCAGCATAGAGAACTGTATCTGTATCAGCATCGCTGACAACCTCAACGATGTCGCTTTCCTTCATATACTCAACACCTGTTACGAGCTCTGCAGATATAGGAGTCTGATCGTATGTCTCCTGATTCATGAAGATATATTCCTCACCCTCCTTGTAGAGGTATTGATATGGGCGACGGGTAATCTGAACTTCCTCAAGCTTCTCACCGATGTTGAAGCGACGCTCAAGTACGCGACCGTCGGTTACGTTCTTCAGTTTGATGATCATGATTGTGTTACCCTTACCTGGCTTGCGGTGCTGGAAATCGATGCACACCCAGATGCCGCCGTCCATGCGAACTGCTACACCCTTCTTAATGTCCTGTGAATTAATCATTGTTGTTTTATTGTTGTTATGAATTTATATTTTCTGAAATGTGGGTACAAAGTTACTATATTTTCGCTAAAAAAACTCCTTTTTAACAAAAAAACTACTCGAAATGAAGAAAAATACGTTTTTTTGATGCTAAAAAGGTGAATTTTCTTTGTTAATTCAAAAAATATGAGTACTTTTGCACCCTGAATTGCGCAAAAGTGCTTTTTCGTAAAAGTTTAGAAACAAAAAATAACAAAATAAAATAGAACAACAATGAAAAGAACATTTCAGCCACACAACCGCCGTCGCGTGAACAAGCATGGTTTCCGTGCTCGCATGGCAACTAAGAATGGTCGTCGCGTACTTGCATCTCGTCGCGCACACGGTCGTAAGAAGCTTACTGTTAGCTCTGAGAATCACGGTAAGTAATTATGGCTCTTGAGTCATAAAAAGGCAGTCTTTCAGATATGGAAGACTGCTTTTTTGTTATATAAATAAAAAAGTACGCGAGAAATTTTGTAATTTGGGCGGTTTGTCTTACCTTTGTACCAAAATATGCACATAGACAATGAATGGAAAAGAATTCTTGAGTAAGTTCAAAAGCAGCTTCCTGTGGGCGAATCTTCTGGCGATGGCCTTGGTGGTTGTCGTTTGCGTGATGGGCATAAAGTACGGACTTGATACTTATACTCATCATGGAGAGGCTATATCCATACCTGATGTGCGTCGTCGTACTTTTGACGATGCAGAGAAAATACTCAGCAGCCTCGGCTTTAATGTCGTGGTTGTCGATACGGGCTATGTGAAGACTTTGCCTGCTGATGCCGTGTTGGAGCTTTCTCCTGAGGTAGGTCAGAAGGTGAAGACCGGTCGTACTATCTATCTTACCATAAACGCTGCCGATACTCCTGTACTTACTATGCCTGATGTGATAGACAACTGTTCTTATCGTGAGGCGCAGGCAAAGCTTACGGCTATGGGCTTCCTTGTCGGTGATCCGAAATATGTTACCGGTGAAAAGGATTGGGTGTATGGCGTTGAGTGCAATGGAAAGAGTTTGGCTGCTGGAGACCGGGTTTCTATTGAAGACAAGATAGTGCTTCAGATTGGAAGTGGCCAGCGTGATGCCAACGATTCTGTTGTTGTTACCGATGCGGTGTATGTCAATATGCCTGAGCGCGGAGATGTCAATGGAGGTGAGGTTGATAACTTCCAGGTTGTTGAGTAGCACAAGTGGTAACAAGTAACAGGTAACAATAAGGAATTTTGAAAGAACAGGAAGAAATATTCGACGATATAGATATCGAGGAAGTTGAAGAGGCTCAGGCCGAAGACGGACAGCTCTATGAGCATTTCCGTATTGTGGCCGATGCTGGTCAGGAGAAGCTGAGAATCGACAAGTTCCTCTTTGAACATATGCAGCATTCCTCGCGCAACCGCATTCAGGCTGCTGCTGAGGCTGGCTATATTCATGTGAATGACAAGCCGGTGAAGAGTAACTACAAGGTCCGTCCTGGTGATGTGGTTACTCTGATGCTCTCCCGTCCGAAACATGATACTACAATATATCCGGAAGATATACCTCTTAATGTTGTGTATGAGGATGATTATCTCATGGTCATCAACAAGGAGGCGGGTATGGTGGTTCATCCGGGTGCCGGAAACTTTAGCGGTACGCTTATAAATGCTGTAGCGTGGCACATGAAGGATGTGCCGGAGTTTGATCCAAACTCCCCGGAGGTTGGGCTTGTGCATCGTATTGATAAGGATACAAGTGGACTTCTTGTAGTGGCAAAGACTCCAGAGGCTAAGTCGGCTCTTGGTAAACAGTTCTTCAATAAAACCACACATCGCTCATATCATGCTCTTGTATGGGGACATTTCACAGAGGATGAGGGTAGGATAGAAGGTAATATCACACGTGATCCAAAGGATAGGCTGAGAATGACTGTAGCGGCACCAGATTCTGGCATAGGAAAACCAGCCGTTACCCATTGGAAGGTTATAGAGAAGTTCGGTTATGTAACCTTGATTGAGTGTATTCTTGAGACTGGCCGTACGCATCAGATCAGGGCTCACATGAAGCATATCGGCCATCCTTTGTTCTGTGATGAGAGGTATGGCGGTTCGGAGATTCTTCGAGGCACGCGCTCTTCTACATACAAGGCATTTATACAGAACTGTTTCAAACTCTGTCCACGTCAGGCTTTGCATGCTAAGACTCTTGGTTTCGTGCATCCTGTAACTGGTGAACAGATGGACTTCACGAGTGAGTGGCCGGAAGATTTTAGCGCTCTCATAGAGAAGTGGAGAAACTATGTAAATGGGGCAAATGCCTTTCTTAACGAGAAATAATAAAATAAATACAATATATTAAAATGGCAAATATCAAACGCACAATAGCTATCGTTTGTGGTGGCGACTCTTCTGAGCATGATGTTTCTATGCGCTCTGCTCAAGGCTTGTATTCTTTCTTTGATAAAGATAAGTATGATCTTTATATCGTAGATATCAAGGGACAGGACTGGCATGTGGACTTCCCAGACGGTACAATTGCTCCTATTGATCGTAACGACTTCTCTTTCCGTCATAATGGTAAGACTGTCGTTGTGGATTATGCTTACATTACTATACACGGAACTCCTGGAGAGAATGGTCTGCTTCAGGGTTATTTTGACTTGATTCATCTTCCTTACTCTACAAGTGGTGTACTTGTAGAGGCTCTTACCTTTGACAAGTTCGTGCTGAATAACTATCTTCGTGGTTTCGGAGTTTCTGTTGCTGAGAGCGTTCTCGTTCGTCGTGGTGATGAGGAATCACTTACAGAGGAACAGCTTCAGAAGACTGTCGGTTTCCCATGTTTCGTAAAGCCAGCCGCAGACGGAAGCAGCTTTGGAGTAAGCAAGGTTAAGGAATTCGACCAGTTGGCTCCTGCCTTGCGTAAGGCATTCATGGAGAGCGATACCGTTATGATTGAGAGCTATCTTGAGGGTACTGAGATTTCTCAGGGATGCTATAAGACAAAGACAAAGTCTGTTGTTCTTCCTGCTACTGAGGTCGTTACAGAAAACGAGTTCTTTGACTATGATGCGAAATATAATGGTCAGGTACAGGAAATTACTCCTGCTCGTCTGGCTCCAGAGACATCTGAGCGCGTAGCAAAGATCACATCTGCTATCTATGACATCCTTCATGCTAATGGTATCATCCGTATTGACTATATCATTTCAAAGCAAGCAGATGGTACGGACAAGATAAATATGCTTGAGATAAATACAACCCCAGGTATGACAGCAACGTCTTTCATTCCACAGCAGGTACGTGCTGCAGGTCTTGATATCAAGGATGTGCTGAGTGATATCGTAGAGAACCAGTTCTAATCAGAAAAAGAGATAATGACAATTCACGATTTCGATGATATCCGTCCTTATGAGCCGGAGGAGGTTCCTGTAGTCATAGACGAACTGCTGAAGGACAGGCAGTTTTCGCTTGTGCTTAAGGGACTTGTACCCTGGTTGCCTAAGTCTGTGCGTAACGGATTGATACGAATGCTCCTCTGGAGGGTGAAGAGTTCACAGGACTTCCAGATGAGGCTTATGAGACCTCTTGTCAACTATCTTCGCTTTAAGACTACCAAGTCAAGTGACTTTGGCTTTGACAGTAATCTCAACAAGAAAGGAAGTTATATATTCCTTTCAAATCATCGTGATATCGTTCTTGATTCTGCCTTCCTTGACGTAATGCTCATCAAGAATGATTTCTCCCGTACTTGTGAGATAGGTATCGGGGATAATCTTCTTATCTATCCTTGGATTAAGAAACTTGTAAGGCTGAACAAATCGTTCACCGTCCGTAGAGGGTTGTCTCCGAAGGAAATGCTCCGCTCAAGCATTCTTATGAGTCAGTATATCCACTTTGCCGTGAATGAGAAGGGCGAGAATGTCTGGATTGCCCAGCGTGAAGGTCGTGCAAAGGATTCTGATGATAGGACTCAGGAGGCCGTACTGAAGATGTTCGCTATGGGAGGCGAGGGTAGTGTCATCGACCGCTTGAAGCATCTGCATATTGTTCCGCTTGCCATATCATACGAATATGACCCATGCGACTATCTCAAGGCTGAGGAATTCCAGTTCAAGAGAGATGTTCAGGGGTGGAAGAAGAGCAAACAGGATGACCTTGACAATATGAAGACTGGTATTTTCGGCAAGAAAGGGCATTTGCACTATGAGGCAGCTCCATGTATTGATGCATGGCTTGATACCTTGCCAGCTGATATGCCAAAGCAAGAAGTGTTTGCTGCTGTTGCCAAGCATATTGACGAGGAGATACATAGACGCTATAGGCTCTACCCAGGTAACTGGATTGCGCTTGATGAGATAGAGGGTACTCCGAAAGCTCATAGCGATAAATATACAGAGGCTGACGTGAAAGTTTTTGAGGCTTATATTGCTGAGAGACTTTCAAAAGTTCGTGTTCCAAATCCAGATATGGCATTCCTCCGTGAGAGATTGCTCACTATGTACTCGAATCCAGCCCGTAATTATCTTAACGCCAAGGCTCAGAAAGATTGAGATACGTATGCTTGCATAGAATCTGGTTGCTCGTAAGTACCTTTCTGTTTATGGTTTCATGTACGGTAGAGCCGTACGAATCGGGCGATTCCTCCCTCTCTTACCTTATGGCGGAGATGGTGGATATGCATGTTGTGGGTAGGGAGGTCAAGAGTATTGTGAACGATGCAGACGAACGACTTGCGGTATCATCCTCGTTTACGTTGCCAGAGAATATGGAGCATAGGGATACCACGTATCGCATGATGCTATATTATAATAAGGAGGGAAACAAACCTATAGAATTGAAATCTCTGAAACGTGCTTATGTTGTGAAATCTTCTGACAAGCAGTCTTCTTTGACACTTAAGGATGATCCTGTAAAGTTGATTAGCGCGTGGAAAGCTCAGAATAGCAGTTATATTAACCTGTCGTTAGGTCTTATGGTTGGTAATGCAGATAGTGATGAGGCTGTTCATAAGGTTGGGTTAGTTACTGAAAGCGTAGAGACTATGCCTGATGGTAGCAAGACCTACTTTCTAACCTTTCATCATGATCAAGGGGGAATTCCTGAATACTATACCCAAACGGTATATATAAGTGTTCCTATAAAAGAATGTGCGGAAGGAGATAGGATTTGCATAAGACTTAATACGTATTCTGGGTGGATTGAGAAGTCATTCGTGAAGTAAATGAGGAATATGCATACAATATGCAATAATATGCATAAAATATATGCTGAATATTCATAAACATTACAAGAATATTCATATTTCTTGAATAAAATTTGGATATATGCAGGAATATTCGTAATTTTGCACTCCCTAAAAGAATAATTCTTGCATATTGATGAAAAAAAACGATAGAATGGCGGCTTTGAGAGCTGTTATCGCTCGTAAGGAACTGAGTTCACAAGAGGAAGTGATACAGGCTCTGGCTCTTGAAGGGTTCACGGTTACTCAGTCAACTCTTTCACGAGACATGAACAAGCTCAAGATTGTAAAGAAGATGGTGTCTGATGGCAGATCAATATATCTTTTGCCAGAGGAAACTCTTTACAAACGTGTATATCAGGCATATACTCTGAATGACAATCCACCTGTGCCGGGTTTTGTCTCTATGCAGTTCTCCGGAAATATGGGGGTAATAAAAACCAAGCCCGGACATGCTGGCAGTATTGCATATCATCTGGATTCTGCTATGCCAGAGGGGGTGCTTGGAACAATAGCCGGAGATGACACGATTTTCGTGGTGATAAATCAGGAGATACCTATCAAGCAGGTGTCGGAGAACATTACCGCAGCATTAAAAAGTAATCAGTAAATTATACAATACAGATAATTTCTTAAATAGAAAATGGCAAATATTAAGGTTTTGGTTGCTGACGCAAGTCATGAGAAGTATGTTGATACCATACTTGACACTATTCGTACAGCTGCAAAGAAACGTGGTACGGGTATTGCGGAGCGTACACATGAGTACGTTGCTACCAAGATGAAGGAGGGTAAGGCAATTCTTGCTCTTGATACAGATACTCAGACAGAGTTGGGGGATAAGTTTGTTGGTTTTAGCTATATCGAGACATGGGGCAATAAGTCATACGTCACGACCTCTGGTCTTATTGTTCACCCAGACTATCTTGGCATGGGTGTTGCTAAGCGTATTAAGAACTATACGTTCACTCTAGCTCGTGTTCGCTGGCCTCATGCAAAGATATTCTCCCTTACAAGTGGAGATGCTGTGATGAAGATGAACACTCAGTTGGGCTATGTACCAGTATCTTTCAATCAGCTTACCGACGATGATGCCTTCTGGCGTGGCTGTGAGGGATGTGTGAATCATGACATCTTGGTGGCTAAGAACAGAAAGTTCTGTATCTGTACAGGTATGCTCTATGACCCCGAGTCACATACTGGTGAGCCTACTCCAAGTGAGGTTTTCCAGGATGTAATCAAGACCCTTACCCTTAGGGGAATTCAATTCTAAGATAATAATAAAAAACGATAATAAAATGGCTAAGAAGAAAGTAGTGGTTGCCTTTAGTGGTGGCCTTGACACAAGTTACAACGTGATGTACCTCACCAAGGAAATGGGTTATGAGGTTTATGCTGCATGTGCTAATACAGGTGGCTTTAGTGCAGAACAGCTTAAGGCAAACGAGGAGAATGCTTATAAGCTTGGTGCTGTTAAGTATGTAACTCTCGATGTAACTAAGGAGTATTATGACAAGTCTCTGAAGTATATGATTTATGGCAATGTTCTCCGTAACAACTGCTATCCTATCTCTGTATCTTCTGAGCGTATCTTCCAGGCTATCGCTATTGCCCGCTATGCAAAGGAAATTGGTGCTGATGCTATCGCACATGGTTCAACAGGTGCAGGTAACGACCAAATCCGCTTTGACATGACTTTCCTCGTTATGGCTCCTGGTGTGGAGATTATCACACTCACACGTGACCGTAACCTGAGCCGTCAGGAAGAGGTTGACTACCTCAACGCAAATGGCTATTTTGCAGACTTCACAAAGCTGAAGTATTCATATAATGTAGGTATCTGGGGCACTTCTATCTGTGGTGGTGAGATTCTTGACTCAAAGCAGGGCTTGCCTGAGTCTGCATATCTCAAGCACGTTACAAAGGAAGGTCCTGAGACTCTCAAACTCGGTTTTGAGAAGGGTGAGCTTTGCTCTGTAAATGGTGTTGCTTATGACGATAAGATCAAGGCTATCCAGGCTGTTGAGCAGATTGGTGCTGCATACGGTATTGGTCGTGACTGTCACGTAGGTGATACTATCATCGGTATCAAGGGACGTGTAGGTTTTGAGGCAGCAGCTCCTATGCTTATCATCGGCGCTCACAGATTCCTTGAGAAGTTCACACTCTCTAAGTGGCAGCAGTATTGGAAGGATCAGGTAAGCAACTGGTACGGTATGTTCCTCCACGAGTCTCAGTATCTTGAGCCTGTTATGCCAGATATCGAGGCTATGCTTACTTCTTCTCAGCGTAACGTTACAGGTGTCGTAGAACTTGAGCTTCGTCCACTCGGTTTCCAGACCGTTGGTGTTGATTCTCCAAACGACCTTGTCAAGAATAAGCTTGGTGAGTATGGTGAGACTGCTAAGGCTTGGACATCAGAGGATGCAAAGGGCTTTATCAAGGTTACATCTACTCCTCTTCGTGCTTACTATCTTGCTCACCCAGGTGAAAGAGATTAATTAATATATCATATATAATCCTCCTTTCGTGGGAGGATTCTAATAACTATCCCCTATGCAAAAGAAATTCTATCTGTCTCAGAGTGACAAGAAAATTGGTGGCGTCTGTGGTGGACTTGCCGAGTATTTCGATGTTGATCCTTTCATGGTTCGACTGATTTTCTTCATTGCAATTATCTGTGGAACTTTAGGTTTTTGGATTTACATAATCATGTGGCTTTTTGCTCCAAAAAGAGCCTAAGACGGGTAGATGCTTAAGATAAATATGGTAAGAGTAGGTATTCTTGGAGCTGCCGGTTATACTGGTGGTGAACTTATAAGATTGTTGATTAATCATCCTAAGGCTGAGATTGTATTCGCTAATAGCGAGTCAAACGCAGGCAATAAGGTGTATGATGTTCATGAGGGACTTATTGGCGATACAGAACTGGAGTTCACGAGTGAGATGCCTTTTGACAAGGTTGACGTTGTGTTCTTCTGTTTTGGTCATGGTAAGAGCGAGGCTTTCCTCAAGGAGCATACTATTCCTGCTAACGTGAAGATTATAGACTTGGCTCAGGACTTCCGCATCAAGGGCGACCACGACTATGTGTATGGCTTGCCTGAGACACATCGTGAGGAGATTGCCAAGTGTCAGCATCTGGCTAACCCTGGTTGCTTTGCTACTTGTATTCAGGAAGGACTTCTTCCTCTTGCAAAGGCTGGTCTTCTGACCCATGATATTGCTGTTAATGCAATAACAGGTTCTACAGGTGCAGGTCAGAAGCCGGGCGCAACAACCCATTTCTCTTGGCGCAACAATAACTTCTCTGTCTATAAGCTCTTCACCCATCAGCATCTGCATGAGATTTGCCAGACTTTGAACGAACTTCGTCCTGCGTCAGCTCCTCGTGCTATTGATACTCTTGACGAGGGCTTTGAGGGTGATGGTATTACCGTTGATTTCATCCCTTACCGAGGTGACTTCGCCCGTGGTATCTTCTGTACAGAGGTCGTTACTGGTGACAAGACTCAGGACAAGGATGCTATTGTGGCTCTATATAAGGATTTCTTCAAGGATGCGGCCTTCACTCATTATTCAGACAAGGCTCTTGACCTCAAGCAGGTTGTGAACACAAACAAGTGTCTGCTTCATGTAGAGGTATTCGGGCGTAAGATAGTCGTTACCTCTATGATTGACAATCTCCTGAAGGGCGCAGTTGGTCAGGCTGTTCAGAATATGAATATCATGTTCGGTCTTGACGAGAAGGTAGGTCTTAATCTCAAGGCTGCTGCATTCTAACTTTTTTGATAGTAATACAAACGTGGGTTAAGCGGGATTTTAAGTTCGGGAGTAAGTCCGATGTAAGTCCGTTGTAAGTCCGTTGTAAGTCCCATTTCTATAATGGGAGTTTGATAGGCTTCAGATACTCACAACAAATGACAAAAAAATAATGGAACTTTTCGACGTTTATCCACTTTTCGATATAGCGATTGATCATGGCAAGGGCTGTCATGTTTGGGATGAGGAAGGTCAGGAATACCTTGACCTCTATGGCGGTCATGCCGTTATCTCTGTCGGTCATGCGCATCCTCATTATGTTGAGGCTATTTCTAATCAGGTTGCAAAGCTTGGTTTCTACTCAAACTCTGTTCAGAACCCTCTTCAGAAGAAGTTTGCAAAGCGTCTTGGCAAGGCTTGTGGTTATGAGGACTATCAGCTTTTCCTCATCAACTCTGGTGCTGAGGCTAACGAGAATGCTTTGAAGCTTTCTTCTTTCTATAACGGTCGTACTCGTATCCTCTCTCTTGAGAAGGCTTTCCACGGTCGTACATCTCTTGCAGTTGAGGCAACTAACAACCCAAAGATCATTGCTCCTATCAATGCTAATGGTCATGTGACTTATCTTCCTATCAATGACCTTCCTGCTTGGGAGTCAGAGCTTAGTAAGGGTGATGTTTGTGCCGTAATCCTTGAATGTATTCAGGGAGTTGGCGGTATTCGAATGGTTAGTAAGGAGTTCATTCAGGGAATTCGTGCTCTTTGTGATAAATACAATACGGTTCTTATCTGCGATGAGATACAATGTGGTTATGGCCGTTCTGGTAAGTTCTTCGCTCATCAATGGCTTGATGTTAAGCCAGATATGATAACTGTTGCTAAGGGTATCTGTAACGGATTCCCAATGGCAGGTGTTCTTATCTCTCCAAAGTTCAAGCCTGTATATGGTCAGCTTGGAACAACATTCGGAGGAAATCATCTTGGTTGTGCAGGAGCTATTGCTGTGCTCGATATTATGGATAAGGAGAATCTCGTGGAGAATGCCAACAAGGTAGGTTCTTATCTCATTGAGGCTCTTACTTCTGAAATGAAGGCTGGAAATCTTCCTCATGTTGTGGATGTTCGTGGTGAAGGTCTTATGATTGGCATAGAACTTGATATTCCATACAAGGAGCCTCGTACACGTCTTATCAAGGAGCAGCATTGCTTTACTGGCTGTGCTGGTACTAACGTGATACGTCTCCTTCCACCTCTCTGCATCTCAAAGGCAGATGCTGATGACTTCATCGCGCGCTTCAAGGCTGTGCTCTAAGTCTGGGTAAACAACATAAACTATAGAATAAAAGATGAATATTACAGTTATCGGAGCAGGAAACATGGGTGGTGCCTTGATTCATGGATGGGCAAAGAGTGGAAAACTTTCCTCTATCACCATTTCTGACAAGAATGAGGCTCTTCTCGCAAGTTTCAAGGAGAAATATCCTTCTATCAATATAACAACTGACAATGTGGCAGCTGTAAAGGGGGCTGATATTGTTGTGGTTGTGGTTAAGCCTTGGCTTATGCCTGTTGTGCTTGGTGAAATCAAGCTGGCATTGGATCTCGACAAGCAGATTATCGTTTCTGATGCTGCTAACTTTACCACAGACAAGCTCGCTGAGCAGTTGGGCACTTCAGGCCAGTTCTGCTATGTTATTCCTAACATTGCTGCTGAGTTCGGGGCAAGTATGAGTTTCATAGCAAAGGGTAAGGTCACATCTGATGAGAGCCTTGCAAAGGTAAAGGCTCTTTATGACCTTTGTGGTGATACGCTCGTTGTAACAGAGAATCTTGTAGGTCCTGGTATGATGATGGCAAGTTGCGGTATCGCTTATGTCATGCGTTATATCCGTGCTCAGATGGAGGGCGGTTGCGAGATGGGCTTCTATCCACAGCAGGCAAAGCAGATTGCCTTGCAGACAATGCAGGGAGCTGTTTCACTTCTCAAGGAGACCGGCTGGCATCCAGAGGAGGCTATAGATAAGGTTACAACTCCTGGTGGCGTGACAATCAAGGGACTTAACGAACTTGACCATTGTGGCTTTAACTCTGCTGTAATCAAGAGCCTTAAGGCTGGCTTAAAGTAATTATTCGTCTTGATAGAGCGACTTTGTCGCTTGTATGATATGAAAAGAATTGTAGTAAAAGTAGGATCTAATGTTCTCACAACTGATTCTGGCAAGCTCGACATCACTCGTATGTCGTCGCTTGTTGACCAGATTGCCTGGTTGCGCTGGCATGGTTATGAGGTGATATTGGTTAGTTCTGGAGCGGTGGCTTGTGGCCGTCGTGAACTTCAGGTTGACCATCACCTTGATTCTGTGGAGCAACGTCAGCTTTTCTCGGCTATGGGACAGGTGAAGTTGGTGAACCTCTATTATGACCTCTTCCGCGAATATAACATCCATATTGGTCAGGTGCTGACGATGAAGTCTAATTTCCAGACTCCAGAGCAGTATCGTAATCAGCAGGCTTGTATGGAGGTTATGCTTCAGAATGGCGTTATTCCTGTTGTGAATGAGAATGATACTGTGTGTGTTACAGAGTTGATGTTCACGGATAATGATGAGCTTTCTGGTCTTATTGCTCAGATGATGAAGGCTGAGGCCCTCATTCTTCTCTCTAACATAGATGGTATCTATACGGGCAATCCTTCTGACCCAGACTCAAAGGTGATTCGTTCTGTAGCTCCGGGTGAGAGTCTTGATAAGTACATTCTTCCTTCCAAGAGCTCTGCTGGTCGTGGTGGTATGGAGTCTAAGTACAATACCGCTTGTCAGACTGCAGCTGCAGGTATTAAGGTTATTATTGCAAATGGCAATCGTCCAGATATCCTTCGCCTGTTGTTGGAAAATCCAGAAGAGACTGTTCATACAGAGTTCCTACCAAAATAAAAAAGATAAACATTATGCTTGAAATATTCTCGAAAGTTAAAACTGCGAGTCGTTCTCTCGCTTTGATTCCTGATGCTCGTCGTGATGAGATCCTTCTTGCGGTGGCTGATGCCATTCTTGCAAATGAGGCTTCTCTTCTTGAGGCTAATGCAAAGGACTTGTCACGAATGGATAAGTCTAACCCTCTTTATGACCGTCTTCAGTTGACACCGGCTCGTCTTGCCGATATTGCTTCTGATATGCGTCATGTTGCAGCCCTCCCGTCTCCTCTCGGTCGAGTTCTAAAGGAAAAAACTCTCGAGAATGGTTTGCACCTTCGTCGTGTGTCCGTACCTTTTGGAGTTATAGGAATGGTATATGAGGCTCGTCCAAATGTATCATTCGACGTGTTCTCTCTCTGTTTCAAGAGTGGTAATGCATGTATTTTGAAGGGTGGTAAGGATGCTGATGATTCTAATCAGGCTATAATAGCTCTTATTCACAGCGTGTTTGATAAGTATGGCGTGGATAATGATGTCGTTGCTCTCTTGCCTTCTACCCATGAGGCTACGGCAGAGATGCTTAATGCTGTTGGCTATATTGATGTGTGCATCCCTCGTGGTGGTCGTCGTCTTATTGACTTTGTTCGTGATACAGCAAAGATTCCTGTGATTGAGACAGGTGCAGGTGTTGTTCATGCTTATTTTGATAAGGACGGAGATCTTGAGAAGGGTAAGCGCATCGTGAATAATGCTAAGACTCGTCGTGTGAGTGTCTGCAACGCTCTCGATTGTCTTATTATTAATAAGGAGAGAATCGCTGATCTTCATGCTCTCTGTGAACCTCTTGCAAAGAGTAATGTGAAGATATATGCTGATGAGGCTGCCTTTGCTGCTCTTTCTGGCAAGTATAGCGATGAACTTCTCTTCCATGCGACAGAGGAGTCTTTTGGTACAGAGTTTATGGCATACTCTATGGCAATTAAGACAGTTGATTCTCTTGATGCTGCTATCTCTCATATTGCCAACTTTGGTTCTGGGCATAGTGAGTGTATCATTACTGACAACAAGGAAGCAGCTTCTGCATTCCAGATGCAGGTTGATGCGGCTTGTGTCTATGTTAATGCTCCTACAAGTTTTACTGATGGTGCTCAGTTCGGTCTTGGTGCAGAGATTGGTATTTCAACCCAAAAACTTGGCCCTCGTGGTCCTATGGCTCTTGAGGAGATAACCACTTATAAGTGGCTTATTGAGGGTAATGGTCAGATTCGTCCATAGTTTTTTCGACTCGTGTATAGTTCAAGGCGGTTCTTCCGCCTTGTTCTCGTTTTCAAAAATCATATTATTATGTCAATATCTTCTTTATACGAAATATTCCTTAAGCATCCTGTCATTACTACCGATAGTCGTGATTGTCCTGCTGATAGTATATTCTTTGCTCTCAAGGGAGAGACCTTTGATGGTAATGCTTATGCGTTGAAGGCACTTGAACTTGGTTGTGCCTATGCCGTTATTGATGAGGCTGAATATGCTACTGATTCTCGCTGTATTCTTGTTGATGATGTTCTCACAACTCTTCAGCTTCTTGCAAACTATCATCGCAAGGCTCTTGGTACTCCTGTTATTGGTGTTACAGGAACTAATGGAAAGACCACGACAAAGGAACTTATTGCTGCAGTCTTGTCCGAAAAGTATAATGTGCTTTTCACTCAGGGCAACTTTAACAATCATATAGGCGTACCAAAGACTTTGCTTCGTCTTACTAAGGAGCATGATATTGCTGTTATTGAGATGGGAGCGAACCATCCTGGCGAGATAAAGACTCTCGTTGATATCGTAGAACCTGATTTCGGTATTATTACTAATGTGGGTAAGGCGCATCTTGAAGGTTTCGGTTCTTTTGAAGGGGTTATCCGTACAAAGGGAGAACTTTATGATTTCCTTCGTTCAGCAAAGAAGCATACGGTATCTTTGTCTTGTGGCCTGTCAAAGGAATGCCCAAAAGTCTTCATCCATGCCGACAACGAGCATCTTCTTGGCATCTCCCACGATCTTGACCTTGTGAAGTATGGCACAACAGCATCCTCTGATCTCGCCGTATATGGCAAGGTTATAGAGTGTGCTCCATTCCTTTCTTTCTCTTGGAAGAATCAAAATGCAGGTTCTAATGCACCATTGCATCATGTAGATACTCACCTTATTGGCTCCTATAATATATATAATATGTTAGCGGCTGCCACTATCGGACTTCATTTCGGAGTTTCAGAGGAACTGGTTGATCATGCACTTGCTAACTATATCCCAAGCAATAACCGTTCTCAGCTTACTGTTACAGCATCCAATAAGCTCATCGTTGATACCTATAACGCAAATCCAACGAGTATGAATGCTGCTTTAGTAAACTTCCGTGATATGAAAGTTTCACCAAAGATGGCTATTCTTGGAGATATGCGCGAGTTAGGGGAGGTGAGTGCTGAGGAGCATCAGAAGGTCGTAGATTTCCTCAAGCAAACAGACATCACGAATGTATGGCTTGTCGGTCCAGAGTTTGCAAAGACCGATTGTGACTATAAAAAATTTGAGAATGTAGATCAGGTTAAGGCTGAGATAGCGGCAAATTCTCCAAAGGATGAATATATCCTCATTAAGGGTTCTAATGGCATAAAGCTCTTCCAACTCCCGGAATTGCTTTAAGGGGAGGGGGCTGTTCGTCTTCGAGCCGTGTCCGGCTCGCCTCCCTTCCTTATCCTCTCATTTTCTCAAACGTCTGCTCATATTCCCCGAATATCTCCGATTTTCCTTGATTTCGGTCATCCAAACCGAGAAAATGCGTCTTTTCCTTAAAATATTCTCCGAAAAATTTTGCCAGTTCGTGAAAATGTAGTACCTTTGCACTCGCTTTCGGAAAAACGGTGGCAAACACCGCTTGGAAGAAGCGAAGAAGAAAGAGTTCTTTGACAAGATTTACATAAACAGGAAGTAGTAGTACAAGAAGCAAGTGAGAGATCACTTGGGTAAAGAAACGAACCGATCAATTCAGCTTCCGCAAGGAAGCGATGAGAAAAGACTTCTTAATAGATTAAGGATAGTCGTCCCGAGCAAGACAAAGCAATCCTTCGGGAAACTGGAAGGATTACATTATAAAGACATTTTACAATGGAGAGTTTGATCCTGGCTCAGGATGAACGCTAGCTACAGGCTTAACACATGCAAGTCGAGGGGCAGCATTAGATTAGCTTGCTAATTTAGATGGCGACCGG